>Ga0116153_10000209_pt1 | contig 87995 bp, 82 predicted proteins | sample AD_UKC028_MetaG_FD_89896 | JGI IMG/M metagenome (GOLD analysis project Ga0116153, IMG submission 89896) | Active sludge microbial communities of municipal wastewater-treating anaerobic digesters from USA - AD_UKC028_MetaG | ecosystem: Engineered > Bioreactor > Anaerobic > Digestate | place: USA...
GCCAGACATAAACAGACACTTCATATCCGGACGCAGGGCGCTGAGTCGTTGCCAGAGGTCGCGGCCGCTCATTTCCGGCATGATCACATCGGTCAGCAATAAATGGATGGGATCAGCATACCCCTCAGCCAGTTGTAGCGCCTGGTTCGGACTGCCGGCGGCGAGTACCATGTAGCCCATCTGGTCGAGCATCCGGGCGCTGAGTTTGAGCAGCACCTCTTCGTCCTCGACCAGCAGCACCGTCTCGGTCCCGCTCGGCGCTATGACGGGCTGAGAGGCGACGCTGACATTGACCCGTTCTGTAGTATGCCGGGGCAGGTAGATCTTGAAAGTCGTACCTTCTCCAGGTTCGCTGTAGACATAAATAACTCCGTTGTTTTGCTTAACAATACCGTACACCGTGGCCAAGCCAAGGCCCGTACCCTGTCCTGGCGGTTTGGTAGTGAAAAAGGGATCGAAAAGCTTTGCTAACACGGCCTGGTCCATGCCGCACCCGGTATCGCTTACAGCCAGCAGGACATACGCCCCGGGGTCGCAATCGGCTCGATTTTCACAATAAGTTTCATCGAACGTCGCTTGGCCGGTCTCGATGATGATTTTGCCAATGCCGGCGATCGCATCGCGGGCATTGACCACCAGGTTGGCGAGAATCTGGTCGATCTGGGCCGGATCCATTTTTACCAGCGTCAGATCATCAGCCGGCTTCCACAGCAAGTCGATGCCCTCGCCGATCAGCCGTTTGAGCATCTTGAGCATTCCGGCGATGATGGCGTTCAGGTCAAGGATCTTGGGCGCAATTGTCTGTTTGCGCGCAAAAGCCAGCAACTGGCGGGTCAGGTCGGCGGAGCGCTGGGCGGCATTCTGAATCTCCAGCAGATCGGCGTACAGCGCGCTGTCGGGTGTCGTCTGCTCCAGGGCCAGCTCGGTATGGCCAGCGATCACTGCCAGCATATTGTTGAAGTCATGCGCTACGCCGCCCGCCAGCCGCCCGATGGCTTCCATCTTCTGAGCCTGATGAAGCTGAGCTTCAAGCGCCTCGTGTTTGCGCACGGCCTGTTCGCCAGCAGCTTTCATTTGCAGCACACGCAGAGCGTAGGCCAGGTTATCGGCCAGTCGGCGTAATAGATCCACTTCGGTCGGGGCCACGGCGTCCGGCTCCGCGGCGTAGAGGGTGAACACGCCGAACACGCCAGTTTCATTCCTCAGTGGCAGCGCGACGGCGGCGGCATAGCCACGTTGGATCGCCATCTCGCGCCAGGGCGCAAAGTGGGGATCGGTCAGCAGGTTCTGGCAGACCACCGGCTGGCCGGTGCGAATGGCCGTGCCGGCGGGACCGCGCCCGGTCGGGGACTCGTCCCAGGTAACCTTAATTGTTTCGAGATAGCCCTCCTCGATCCCGGCCTGGGCCACCGGCCGCACCCGCTTATCCGGCCCTCCCTCAGCTATGCCCACCCAGGCCAGCCGCCATCCTCCTTCTGTCACCAGAATCCGGCAGATTTCCTGCATCAGCCCAAGAGCCTCTTCGGCCAGGGCAATAACCTTGTTGCAGTGGCTGAGCATGCGCAATGAATGCACGGCCTGGCGTTCCTTATCCTGCGCTTGCCGTTGCTCCACGACTTTCCACACGGCCTCCATGAGTAAGGTGAGCTGGAGAATATCGGTTTCGTGGTAGTCGGTTTCCTTGTTGGCGACTCCGACCACACCGACGATTTGCCCCCCACTGAAGACCGGCACGGTCAGATACTTCAGGAGTTCGGCATGACCCTCCGGATAACCCTTCTTGAGGGGATGGGCTGCGGTAAAGTCATTGACCAGAATCGGCCCACGCTGCCGAACCGCCTCGCCCCAGAGTCCGGTCTTGTTCAGCTCATAGCAGGTTTGCGGATTGCGGATAGCGCATTCCTGCATTACTTCCCTGGACCAGGAATTCAACACGAACTCCTGACGATCCTCATAGTAGCGATAGAGATAGCCGATCTTGCTGCCGGTCAGTTGGATAGCTTCATTCAGCGCGTAGTCGAGAAAATCCTGCACCGAATCGGTGGGGTATTGCAGAATGCTCGCCAGACTGCGCAGCCGCGCCTCATTGCGCCGAATCTCCTGCTCCGTCGCACGTTCCTCGATCTGATCACGGAACACGAGCACTACGCCAGTCATAGCGCCGTTCTCATCACAGATGGGCGCGCCGCTGTCCGTGATAGGTCGTTCGGTCCCATCCCGGGCGATCAGCAGGGTATGGTTGGCCAGCCCCACCACTGTCCCCTCGCGCAGCACGCGCTGGGCCGGGTTTTCGACCACCGCGTGGGTTTCCTCGTTAACGATGTGGAAGACGTCGTCGAGGAGTTGACCCTGAGCCTCGGTTTCTGGCCAGCCGGTGAGCTGTTCCGCCACCGGGTTCATTTGTCGGATCCGACCCTCGGGATCGGTGGTGATGACCGCGTCGCCGATGCTGTAAAGGGTGGTGCGGAATTCTTCCTGGGCCTCCCGCTGCCTCTGCCCCATCAGGTACAAATCGCGATAGAGACCGATCTGCCGCCGTCGATAGACGATGGCGGTTGCCGCTGCAGCGAGCAGGATGCCCATCAGCACTAACAGGGTAATCATCCTGGCGCGGTAGCGCGCCTCAGCCAGGATCTCATCGGTATCCACCTTGGTCACCAGAAACCAGGACGAACCGGGAACCGGGCGCAAGTCGGCCAGCACATCAACGTTGCGGTAATCATGGCCTTGAAACTGGCCTTGTTGGCCGAGCGCCGCCCGCGCCGCTGGAAGATCGCTCTGGGTCAGCGGGGCGCGCCGGGATAGGGCGGTGTTGGCCTGGTGGCGCAACTCGTTCAGAAATACGACCTCTTCTCCCTCCCGACGAACCAGAAGCGTCTCGGCGCTGTAACTGGGCGTGGGCCAGGACTGGATGAGGGGATACAGGTAGGATTTCGCAGCACTGCGCAGAACGAACATAGCCAGCGGACGCCCCTCGGCATCGACTATTGGCGCCACGGTGTCCAGGTAGACCGAGAGGTTAGGAGCACGGTAGAAGTCAGAGAGGACGACCTCGCGGTTGGCGAGGGCTGTCGCGACGGCTTGTTGCGTCACCGGGTGAATGGGATCATTGACCTCCTGGGCGGCGAGCAGGAGGTTACCCGCCAGATCAAGCAACAGGACGTTGGCATAGTCATACGCTTCCTGCTCAAGCTGCAAGCGTTTCCGCCAGTCTGCCTGTAAACCAGGGTTATCGGGATCCAGTCGCCATGCTTCGAGCGCTCGCCGGAGGAACGGGCTGTTCACTACCTTGCGAGCATTGGCCAGATGCTCCTGCCGCCATCGCTGAATCTGATCAACTTTCAGTGCACCAACAGCAGCGATATCGTGGTATTTCGCTTGGCGGATGCGCTCGGCTTCACCACGGTAATATCCATAACCCCCAGCCAATAACAGCAAAGTAGCTAGGATGAAAACCGCCGTCCAAGTTCGGCTGTAGAAGCCAATGCGCCCATCATTTCGGCTTGAAAGCATTCAAGCTCCCGTCTTTAAAGGAAAGAATTGAATCTGCATAGAACCAGTCTTCAAGCTTTTTTCCATCCGAGTCCATCCGTCCTTTTTTATACAAAGGCTTTCCATACTTCGAAAGAATGGAATCCGCAGATGCCCCCAAACTCAATTCTGCCGTTATGCTCGGCAATAGAGGTTCGCTGCTGGTGACGTCCTGTGTAGCGCAACCCGATGCCATGGCTAACGCCAATCCAACGGCTAAGAATCCGCAATTTCTCATAATTACCTCTCCTTCTGTTCGCCATTACTGGTGATTGATGATCACGAAATTTTGATGCGGCTCCGCCCAACGGACGGTCACACTTTGCCCAACCTGCGGAAAATTCGGCAGGGTATATTCACCGCTGGCGCCCTGCAGGTAATCCACGCCGAGCGTCGTCACGTTGAAAGCGACGTTGGCGAATTCCGCGCCATCCGCAAAAGCCCGCAACCGGTGAGTTCCCGTTCCCAGCGCGTTCCAGTTGAATGTGTAGCCGAAGCCATTATTGTCGTCGCCGCAAACGTCCAAGGTATCTGTCCGGGTCGTGCCATAAGCCACCGTGCGGCGCGGTTCATCGTTAATCTGGATCTCAACCGATTGGGCCTGACACACCCAACCCCGGATCAAGCCAATGCCGCTCTCAAAGGAATCCTGCTGCGGACTTTCCAGATAAGCAAGGGATGCCGCCAACGGAGCAGCAGCGCTGGATAGAATACTGGCTGGATTCTGACGGGCGGCGATCACGAAATTCTGATGCGGCTCCGCCCAACGCACCGTCACTCTCTGTCCGGTCTGTGGAAAATTCGGCAGAGTATATTCACCATTGGCGCCCCGCAAATAATCCACACCCAGCGTCGTCACGTTGAAAGTGACATTGGCGAATTCCGCGCCATCAGCAAAAGCCCGCAACCGATGGCTGCCCGTGCCCAGTGCGTTCCAGTTGAACGTGTAGCCAAAGCCGTTATCGTCATCGCCGCAGACTTCCACAGTGTCGGTCCGGGTCGTGCCATAAGCGACCTTACGCCGTGCGCCGTCGTTAATTTGCACCTCAACCGTGTTGGCGTTGCAGACCCAGCCCCGGATCAGGCCGATGCCGCTTTCAAAGGAGCTTTGCTGCGGACTCTCCAGATTAGCCCGCTGCAGACCGCCGCAAGCGGTTCCGGCAAACGGCAGGGTATCCGGGATCACTTGTACGCCCGTGGTATAAACCTGGTCCGGGTTGAGCAGCTCGGGGCCAGCGACTTCGAAGGTAGCTTCGACCAGAAACGCCGTCCAGCCGGTCGCGGGGTGCTGAACTGTCCCGGAGTAAGTTCCATCCGCCGCCCGGGTCAGGATCTGACTGGTCCAGACGGGGCCTATCTCTTCCAGGCGGAAATCCCGGGCGCTGGGGTTGGTCGCTTGCCAGAGTTTGACTTCCTTGGGCGTGGACGTGGCGGAAATCCGCAGAGTTCCCTCCCCTTCCAGCGCCCAGGTAATCTGGGGGCTGATCTTGTTATCGAGCATGTCGTCTATCCACGATAGCCCGGCGAAGATCACACTCTCGTTCTGTTTATGATCGGTATTCGGGGTATAGCGCAACCATTTGGGGCCGGGCAGGCCGTCGTAATAGAAGCGCGAGGAATCTGAGATAAAAAACTGATCGCCGGTCGCGTTAAGAATCAGTTTAGGCATCGTATAGCGGTCGCGGTAGGCATAGGGATCGACGACCTGTAACAATGCCCGACCTTCCGGCGTCTGGACCCGGCAGGGCAGATCAAATGCGGCGTAATCGTTCAGCGCCGGCGCGTAAAACCCGTAGGCTTCCCAGTGATGAATGAATTGCTGGCCGAGATTCAGCATATCGATGGAAGCCGGAACGATAGCGCTGACGCGCGGATCGACAGCGGCGGTCAGCCAGGTGGTCCAGCCGCGCTTGGAGCCGCCCAATACCAGGAAATCCTTGACCGTTTTGCCCTTGCTGGCGGCGAAAGTCTGCACGGTGTCCATGGCGCGAACCGCCGCCTTGGTCATCGCCAAGTGTACCGCCCATTCCATATCGCCGGTATCCAGCGCCTTATCGAGACTATAAGCCAGGATAGCGTCTTCCTCGCGGGCGACCCCGGCCTCGTCCGCGAAAAACAGCGGCTGGTTCGGCACCTGCCGAACGATAGCGGTCACTGCCCCTCTGGCGACCGCTAACGCTCCAACGATGGGTTCTACGTCATCCGCAGGAGCATTGTCATTGTCGCCGCCATCAATCAGCAGCACTGCCGTGTCGGTGTCATCCAGCCCGAACTGCGGAATGACCAGGATCACTTCATGCGTCCAGATGGGTCGATCCACTTCGCTGGCGGAGCGCCATTGCTGGGAGGTCATCGCCAGAAAATAGGCGGTATAACCGACGCCGCGCTTGGAACTGCGCTCGGTGAAGGTGTAGTTCGGGTCAGGTCGGGCCACATAGCGATCCAGTGCTGTTTCTGCGGCTAACACGGTTGAGGGCATCGGCGTCAGTAACACCATCCAGAATCCCGTGATCAGTCGAAGAAAACGGGTGGTTGTTTTATCAGCCATGGCAAGACGACTCCAGTGGATGGGCAACGGGCAGGTTTTCAAGCCATATTAAAACTCCCTTCGCCCTTTGGGGAGAGGGTGAAGGGAGCGATGTTCGAATAGTTTAAAGGTAGTCGTTCAGACCCCCCACCCCAGCCCTCCCTACAAGGGGGAGAGCGTTTCACAAAACAGTAGGTTATCTGACGCCCCCCTCCCCAACGTGGGAGGGGGTAAACGCATACGTTTAAAATACAACAGTCAGGGCGAAAACCCTGTGATTTGATAAGTTTTCAGAAAGATGGGCTTGGATTATGCCGCTTCCTGAAACAGAGGATGGTTAGCGCTGAAGTGATCAAGAACTTGTCGCCAGTGAGCCGCTTCTTGCGGATGGCCATGCAGGCGAGCATCTTTGATATCGTCGCGGATGATCTGCTCGATACGCGGAATCCCTGCGGGATCGTGAACCAGGCAGCAACCCAGTTCAGCAGCGATAATTTCCGGCACATGCTCGTGCTGGGCAATGGCTTCGATTTCGTCTTCTTCCAAGTCGGTCAGACCGACGCAATCATCATAAGTTAACATGGCACACCTCCAGTTGCTGAAAGCCCCCTACTCGGTTCATCCATGGCCGAATGACCAGAGCGCGGTTCATTTCCCTATTCAATGCGTTCTGTAGCTCCCTTTTTGGAATGCCCATGCGTTTCCCTGTATGAGCGCATTCCCAAAACAAAGTGTAGCACAAAAATACATAAATTCAATAAGGACTTCTCCAATGGCCCGTATAGTTATACATCGCATTGCTTTATCCAGAAAAGTAAAATCCTTGAAGTATCTCTGTCCTGTAACGCTAATCAGCGCCGGTTGCGCTGCGCGGCAAAAACCGACCGACGGAACGGTCAAACCTTTGGGAGTCCTCCGGCAAAGTCGGGGGGTTACTTATATTAATCAATATGTTATATTTTTTACAGTCTCTCAAAATCCTTAACTTATAAGCAATGGCCTAACCTCTTGACTTTCACGTTGGTTAACATCATTAGGCCCTTCTGCGAGTTGAGGGAAGAGGAATAGCTATGCCGATTCAACAGGTTCTCACCCACCAGCGCGTCCCGGTCAAGATCTGGACCGACGACATTGATGAGCGCTCGAAGCAGCAACTGACCAACATCGCCAGTTTGCCGTTCATCCATCACCACGTTGCAGCGATGCCGGATGTACATCTGGGGATCGGCGCGACCATTGGCTCGGTCATTGCCACCCACAAGGCCATCATTCCCGCTGCCGTAGGCGTCGATATCGGCTGCGGCATGGTCGCCGCCCGGCTGTCGCTCACCGCTAACGACCTCGACGAAAAAAACTTGAAACAGGTCTTTGACCAGATCACCCGCGATGTCCCTGTGGGCCGGGGCCAGCATCCCAGCGACCGGGTCCTGGTAAACGCCGCTCGACCCTTTGAACCGGGGTTGAAGGCGCTGACCGACCGACACCCGGCACTCCTCAAGGCATTCGGCAAATTCTCCAAATGGATGAACCAGATGGGCACTCTGGGCGGAGGGAACCACTTCATCGAAGTCTGCCTGGATGAAGCCGATCAGGTCTGGGTGATGCTGCACTCCGGCAGTCGGGGCATCGGCAATGCCATGGCTGATTACTTCATCCAACTGGCCCGTCAGGACATGGAGCGCTGGATGATTCACTTGCCGGACCGTGATCTCGCCTACTTCCCGGAAGGTTCTGAACACTTTGACGATTACGTGGAAGCCGTGCAGTGGGCGCAGGACTACGCGATGCAGAACCGCCAGTCGATGCTGGACTTGGTGCTCGCCGCCTTAACCCGGCGCTTGCCGCCCTTTACCGTCACGACCGAAGTGGTGAACTGCCACCACAACTATGTGGCTAAGGAACACCACTATGGCGCAAACGTCTGGGTCACCCGCAAAGGTGCCATCCGCGCCTGCGAAGGTGATTGGGGCATTGTCCCCGGCAGCATGGGTACTCGCAGCTACATCGTGCGCGGCAAGGGCAATCCCGAAAGCTTCTGTTCCAGCGCCCATGGAGCCGGTCGCCGGATGAGCCGCACCGCCGCCGAAAAGCAGTTCACCGAGGCCGATCTGGCGAAACAGACCGCCGGTGTCATCTGCCGGAAAGACCGGGGCGTAGTCGATGAAATTCCCGGCGCCTACAAGGACATCGATGCTGTCATGGCCAATCAGAGCGACCTGACCGAAATCCTGCACACCCTCAAGCAAGTGGTGTGCGTGAAAGGTTAACGGGCAGCGCGTGAAATCCGGTCCAACGCCATGCACTACAGACTTTGGAGTTGTTCTTTATGCTGCGATGATGGGCGATGCAACGTCATGACCGGCGTCAGAACGGTGCGGATCTCGTCAGCGGTCAAATAGCGAGGATTCTGGGCGCTGTCCTGCAAGTGACCGCACACCAGCCGGAAAACGTCAGGTTGGCGGTCGGAATGCAGATACAGCACAGTGGTAAACTGCAACAACGCCGGGCCGTCGACATCCATGCGGACCCGGCGTAGGCCGGTTTCCCGCTGGGTGAAGCGCTCCCATTCCTGGACGATGCGTTCGACGGTGAAACGGTCGGCGAACACGGTCTGCGGGGTCTCGCTGACGGTGCGAACTTCCAGTCGGCAGTTGCCATCGTAGCGGTAACGATCACCGATGCGCGTCCCCGGGATAAACACGCCCGCCTGTCCGGGCAGAATGATCAGATTCTGGTGCAGGTCGATTGGCGTACCCATCAAAATGGGGTCGGCGCGGCCCTCGTAATCCACAACCCGACAAGCCGCCAAGAGCAACAGCAGCAAAACCAGACTTGTCTTCATGGCAATTCCTCTGAAATCGCATGTAGCCAGGCTATGCGCCTTGCAACCCTGCGTCCGGTCAAAGCCCCCAAAGTTGACCGCCGCTCTAGCGCTGTTGACATCGCCGCTGCCCGTGCATGGACCCGCGAAGCATCGATGTCAAGGCTCAGTGGCGACCGGATTATTGACCTACCGGCGATTATGTGTACCCGCCCAGACGGCCAGCGACACCTCGCCGAGAAAGAGACTCCAAGCCACCACCATCGAAACCATCGCCAATACGAACAACCCAGCCACGAGATTGGCCAATGCGACCGACAACAGCACCCCCAGAAATGTCACCCCGACGACCAGACACACCAACAACGCCCCAAGCACCGCAAACAGGATGGCGAAATAGATCAAGTTCCCCCGACGAAGCAATTGCACCATCTCCTGCTCTTGCTCCGCTGCTTCGCCAGTGAGCGAACCTAACCGCTCTTGCACCACACGCCGACGGTCGACGATCCGCGCCAACCGGGTTGTCAAAATTGTGATCAGCGTGCCCATCGCCACCAGCAGGAACGCCGGGGCGACCGAGAGCTGGATCACGCGGGTAATGTCAGTGAGCGGCAATTCCATTGGACGGTTAATGCTTCACAATTTCGCGGGCTTAGGCAGGACCGGAGTTATCGCTGGTTTCTGTAGGCGATAGCGCCGGTCGAATGCGGTCTCAGCCTTTTCCTGTCACCTTGTCCTTGATATCCGAGGCGACCGCGCCGACACGTTCGATCACATTGCCGACCGCTTCAGCTACCCCAGCTTTGATGTCAGCCGCTTTTTCCCGCACGGTAGCACTGGCTTGGTCAATCTGACCCTCGGTTTCCAGTTGCCGGTCACCGGTCACTTTACCGACCGCTTCCTTGAACTGGCCTTTAGCTTTGTCAATCGTGGGATTACTCATCGTGGTTCTCCGTCTGTCAACAAGGATCGGCCCGCTGCCCTCCGCGTTAGGCCTTCCAGTCGAACTGGCTGCCATGGGCCAGGCAGAACACGAAGCCCGGAGGTCGCAGGCATCGGCGTGGCGTTCGAAGGTCGCAACCCGCACCCTGACCATGCCACGCATTATTATTTTGCGCCGCAAATTTCTAGGGGGAAATGTCGTTTCGGTCGCCGAGCGGGATCGCCAGTAAACCGCCTGGCTCCCTTAGTGCGCACGATGCCCGATTCGGCCATAGCGCAGGAACAGCCGGTCGAAAAGGTTGAGATGGACCCAGGTGACCGCCGCAACGCTCAATCCCAACAAGGTGGGAATGCCCAACGGTGCCATGGCCCTGGCCAGCCGCCTTCTGGCGCGGCGCAACCATTCTACTCGGTCGAGGTACTGATTGATCCGGGCATTCTGGCTGTAGGCCACCATGCTGAGCAGACCCAGGGCCAACAGACCCGATACCCACCAGGGCAAGAGCGATAACACGAAGGCCACAGCGCCGACCGGCGCCATCAAAGCGGCCAGCACGATGGCGTAAGGCGCGGGTTTTCCCAAAAAGAACACCTTGAAAAACGGCTTGGCGCCGACCTGAAGATGCTGGAGCAATACCTGCCGTTGCGGTTCGTCCCGCAACACGTCTTGAATCCGCAGAAAACGCCAGTCGACCTCGGCAGCAGCGGGATTTTGCAAGGTCTCACCGACCAACCGATAGCCGTAATACATCAAGGTGCAAGCTTCCCGGTCGGTGAAGGAATCCAGATCAGTGCGAATGTGCGTTAGCGCATAAAGCAGTTGCGGGGCGTCGTCGGGGAACGTCTGCGGGCTGACCGTAGCCCCCAGGTGAAAAAAGACATAGCTATACGGCGGGCGGGCGAAGAGATCATCCAGAATCGTATTGCGAATCCGATCCATCATGATTTCGTTGGCCCGGATGGCGACATTAAGCAGACGGGTGGAAGGGTCTTGCACCGGCTTCAGCAAATCCGAAGCGTCGCTGCACAGGATCTGAGTACAGTCTTCGGCAAACAACGAGATCAGCCCCTGATTATCGAAGACGCCGCCATCCACCAGTCGGATGACGATGTCCTCACCTGTTTCGGATTGATAAAGACCGTTCAGACAGAGGGGTTCATACAGACCGGGCACGCAACAGGACGCCGCCACCGCTTGCCCCAGGGTCAGTCTATCCAGGATGAAGCGCTGCCGTGGCGTCAGTTCCGGGCTGTCGAAATACAGCTTGGGCATCACCGGCATCTGACGGGCTGATCTGTTGTACCGGGAGCTGTCCTCCCCCACGAAGGCACCGGTGAACTGCCATAAGTGGCCGGTGTTCAGGGCGGTCGCATTCAGAATCAGGGTCGGGATTTTGTAGGAAAGCCCGTCGTCCGAAGCGGGAAAAGCGGCTGGATCAATCGGCAAATCCTTGAGAAAAATACCGGTCGTACCCTGCACCGGCGCATAGAGATATTCGGTATAGAGTTCCGCCATGCGGTCGGTGGACGAATAGCTCTCGCGAAACATGCGGGCATTTTTGCGCTGGTCCAGAAAAGCGCGCATCCGCAGGTTCTTCTGCACGGTATGCAGAAAGTCAACCTCCATTTCCTGGACCAGTTGGATATAGGCGGCCGGGCCGGGTGACAAGCGGTCGGCCCGCCGGCCCTCCAGCAGTTCTTTGACTTTGAGGTAGTAATACGTCCCGATGATGGAGCCGCCAGATACCGTAGAGATCACCTCCACGTGCCGCAGCAGATCCAGTTCCGCCAGGCGGCCCAGTACGCCGATATGAAACAGAGATGCACGAAGACCGCCGCCCGAGAGGGCCAGGCCGGTTTTAAGGTGCTGAGCAGCGGTGCGGAAAGCGGTGAGATCGATCATATGGATTTCGGAGCGTGAGCGATGGATTCAATGCAGGGTTTGTCGAGACGTTCTACAAATGTGGTAACCAAGCCGGGTTTTGACGGTCAGCGGTAGACCCGCCAAGTCTGCCGGGTTGTGGGTTGCTGGCGCTCCATCCGGCGGAATCGCCTGGAGAGCGCTGCCTAACCCCAGCGCCATAACGACGCCGCCAACGCAATACCGCCGCCACTGGCGCAAAACAGCACGAGCGAACCTGGCTTTGGACCCTGGCTTTGGACAATGGCATCGTCCAGCGCCATCGGAATACAGGCCGAACCGGTATAACCGTACTTATCCATGATCCAGTGCGTCTTGGCGAGGGGTTGACCCAAGGTAATCATCATGGCTTCGATGGTCCGCAAGTTGACTTGGGTAAAATAGTAGTGATCCACGTCGTCCGGTTGCAGACGGGTTCCGGTGATCCGGCTGGCCTTCGCCAGTAACCGGTCGATCAACGGCGGCCACTGCTCGGTGTTGAAAGTTGCCGGGAACTTGCGCACGAATTGCACCACCGGCGGGCCGTATTGCACCACCTGATCAGCGGTGGCCGGGCGGAACGTCCCGCCGGTGTAAATGCCCATGGCATCGTGGTATTCACCCGCCGCCGCCGTGACCGTGGCTAGCCAGCCGGGCGATGAACCAGCGCTGACCACTACCGCCCCGGCGCCATCCGCGAACAAGGTGGCGGTCTTTTTATCGCTCCCGTCCAGAAACCGGCTCATCCCATACGCGCCGATGACCAGGATCGTGGTGTCCTCCGGTTCGGTGATCACCAGCCGTGCGGCCAGGTCCAGCGCAGTGACCCACCCGGCGCAGGCGCTGTTCACATCAAACACCCCGGCCCGCCGTGCGCCCAATTTGGCTTGTACAACCGCTGCTGTAGCCGGACTGAGATAATCCGGGGTATCCGTGGCGACAATGATCCGGTCCAGCGCTTCCGGCTCCAGACCGGCCCGTTCCAGGGCCACGCGCCCGGCGGCGACCGCCAAATCTGAAGTCACCTGATCGTCGCGCATGAACCGCCGCTCGCGGATACCGACATTCTCGACCAACCAGCCGTCCACCGACTCCCCGAACCGGGGGGCAAATTCGGCATTGGTCACGACCTGTTCGGGAATATGACTTCCCGTGCTAAGGATCCGGGCATAGCGTATGGGCATCGGGATTTCCTGAAAAGTACGCATTGGATTTTGAACTACGGCTGCGCCAGCAGCCCCCTGATTAAAGCCAACCGCTCAGCCCCAGCATAGCTCCAGCCGCAATGAGCCAGAGGGGATGCAACGCTTTATAGCGCAGATTAAGGAAGGTGGTGACCAGTACGACCCCCCAGGCCCCCAGCCGAAAATTCGCCGCTTGGGCAATCAGCGTCGCTCCTGAAAAGATCAGGCCAACCGCCAGTGGCGCCACGCCGAGGCTGATCGCCTGTTGCCAGCGCCGGCCTGAGAAACGTTCCCAACGGTCCACCAGCAGGTAAATCAGCACACTCATCGGCAGACACATGCCGAGCGTGGCCGCCAGCGCGCCGGACAAACCGGCCACTTTCCAGCCGATCAACGTCACTACCAGCACATTCGGCCCCGGCGCGGCCTGGGCGATAGCATAGAGATGGGTAAAGGTCGTATCGTCCAGCCAGTGATGGTGAGCGACGATGACGCGATGCATTTCCGGCAGCAGAGCAGTCGCGCCGCCGAAAGCGACAAAGGACAGCAGGACAAATTCAAGGAACAACTCGAAGACGATCATTTCCGGCCCAGCGTCCAGTAAGCCATGCCACCTGACAAGAGTAACCCGGCTATCATCACCAACGGCATCGGCCAGCGCAGGAGAGCAATAGCGGTCACGGTCAACATGGTAAACGGCCAGAACACCGGTTTCTCGCGGATCGCCATGCCCATGCGCCAGGCCATCGCGAACAACAGGCCGCAACCCACCGCCGCAATGCCGCGCAACACGCCCTGGGCCTGTGGTAACGTACCGTAGTGGTCATACAGCAGGGCCAATAGCAGCACGATCAGTACCGGGCCAGCGAGTAGCCCTAACGGAGCGGTGATAGCGCCGGGCAATCCCTGGTAGCGCTTGCCGACGACGACCGCCAAATTGACGACGTTCGGCCCCGGCAGGAACTGGCACATACCGAGCTGGGTATTGAATTCCTCAGCCGTCATCCATTGGCGTTCGTCGACCAGCATCCGCCGGGCGAAAGGCAGTACGCCGCCGAAACCGGACAGCCCGACCGACGAGAAGCCCCAAAACAGCGCGTTCAGGCTGGGAACGAGCAATGGTCGGGAAGGCGGAATAGGCAAAAGAGGTATGGCGCTCAAGGTCTTGCGCTGCTCCAGTCGAGATTTGAGAATGCAGGATTAGTTTGTCCACAATCAGGACGCGGTAACCGTTTCATTTCTTCATGCTGCCAACCGAGGTTCTTTATGGCGCGCGTTTTCTTCATCATTGGCGCACTGTTCGCCTTCATAGCCGTGGCCGCTGGAGCCTTCGGCGCGCATGGCTTGCGCGGACGGCTCGACGCCGATCTGCTCGCCGTGTTCGAGACCGGGGCGCGTTATCAAATGTACCACGCTCTGGGCCTGCTCGGCGTCAGCTTTGCCTGCACGCAATGGCCGGGCAAGCTGATCCATGTGGGAGGCGGACTGTTGGCGGTCGGCTCGCTGTGCTTCTCCGGCAGCCTGTACCTGCTCAGTCTCACCGGCGTAAAAATATTGGGCGCGATCACCCCGATAGGCGGCGTGTTGGCGCTGCTCGGTTGGCTGTGCCTGGTAATCGGCGCTTTGCCGTTGCGCCGCGTCCAGCGGGACGCCTAGCGCGCCGGTTCGCAGAAACCCCGGAACTTGCCGGTTTATTCTGGTGTCCTTGATTTTTCTGGACAAGGAGTCATCAAAATGGCCAACAAGCAGCTTTTCAAATCCCAGACGGGCCGCCTGCCGCCGGAAACTGACGCTCGCAATGAAGCCGGTGGTAAAGCCTATGCGTTATCACCCCAGGCCGCGCTGGCGCAGTACGCCACCACCGGCTGCCTGAACGCTACGTTCTACGCCAACGCGGCAATGCAACTGGACGCCGTGCTGGGCTTGTGCGCGGCGGTGGAACCGGCCTTCGTCGCCAAAACGGCGATTTACGCCCGGCAGCGCGGCCAGATGAAGGACATGCCGGCGCTGCTGACGGCGTGGCTGGTGCAGCACGGTTCGGACTGGCTGGAACCGACTTTCGCCAAGGTCATCGACAACGGCCGGATGCTGCGCAATTTCGTACAAATCCTGCGTTCCGGCGCGGTCGGGCGCAAATCGCTGGGCAGCCGGCCCAAGCGGCTGATCCAGAACTGGCTTAACGGACGCACCGACGGGCAACTGTTGAGCGCATCGGTCGGCAACGACCCATCGTTGGCCGACGTGCTGAAAATGGTCCACCCGAAACCGGCGACGCCCGAACGGACGGCGCTGTACGCCTGGCTGATCGGCAAGCCGCATAACGCGGCGTTGCTGCCGGAAGCGATCCAGGCGCTGGAGCGGTTCAGAAACGACGTGGCAGCGCCGGTTCCGGACGTACCATTTGAATTGCTGACCGCCCTGCCCTTGCAGCCGCAACACTGGGTCGCTATCGCCTGTCAGGCCCCGTGGCAGATGACCCGGATGAATCTCAACACCTTCGCCCGCCATGAGGTGTTCAAAGTCGGCGGCATGGCCCAGCGCATCGCCGAACGGTTGCGCGATCCGGCGGCGATTCGCCGGGCGCGGGTGTTCCCGTACCAGTTGCTCAGCGCGTATACGATGACCGGTGAAGGCATGCCGGAGATCGTCCGCGACGCCTTGCAGGAGGCGCTGGATACGGCGTTGGAGAACGTGCCGGAACTGCCGGGGCAGGTTTATGTGCTGCTCGATGTGTCCGGTTCGATGAGTTCGCCGGTGACCGGTCAGCGCAAGGGCGCGACCTCGAAAGTGCGTTGCGTGGATGTAGCGGCGCTGGTGGCAGCGGCGCTGTCGGCGAAGAACCCGACAACGGAGATTCTGCCGTTCGACACCCAGGTTCACCCGCACCGGCTGAACCGCCGTGACAGCGTGTTGACGCAGGCGCGGATGCTGGCGGAATTCGGCGGCGGCGGAACGAATTGCGGATTGCCGCTGCAACGGCTCAATCAGCGCAAGGCGACCGGCGATCTGGTGATTTACGTTTCCGACAACCAATCCTGGGCTGACCCGCAGATCGGGCGCGGCACGGAAACGATGCGGCAATGGGAAACGTTCCGCCAGCGCAACCCACAGGCGCGGCTGGTTTGCATCGACATTCAACCGTATGGAACAGTGCAGGCGCAAACCCGCGAGGATGTGCTGAACGTCGGCGGATTCTCGGATGCGGTGTTCGAGGTGCTGGCGCGGTTCGCCGCCGGGCAGCTGGACGGCGAGCATTGGGTGCGCGAAATCGAAGCTGTGGAGGTATAATTCAGCAACCGTTTTGACCGTCCGGGCCGGAATGCCCGACCGGGAGTACATGACTGCTACTCATACCCACTCTCGGTCACTTTCCTTGTCTGGTCCGGGCGGTCTTGATTTTCGGCGACGAATGCCGGCGGGAGTACATAGACTCATAGCAGGTGCAATTCCTGCCCCCGTTTGTAGAACGGGTTCGCTCTCATCAATTACTTGTCGTTGCCTTTCTGTTTGTCGTGGCGAATGCTCGCGGGACTACATTGAACCTTAGGGTCGCTGGTTCAAATCCAGCCATCATGCCTATATGACGTGGTGTAGCTCAGCGGTAGAGTATGGGGCAACGTCTCGCAAACCCTTGTCGCCACGCTTTAATGCAGGATAGAAACGGCGTTCGGACCTGGCTCCGAGCGCCGTTTTCTTTTGGATCGGGCCGGCGGCAAGCCGCTTATACTGCTGCATGGACGGAGCAACCCTCGAAGCCCAGGAAACCCATCATGACCCTGACCCTTGCCGAGCTGTTGAAAGACAGCGCCTATAAACTCAGTCAATTCAAACCGGAACAGATCGCTGCGCTGGAATCGGCCATCACCTTGAAGGATTCCGCCAAGAAGGCCGCGCCCCACATTGCCTGTCTGGTGCGCGGTAAACTCATCAAGCTTACCCCGGAAGAAGTCGTTCGCCAGCTTTATATCAGGGTCTTGCATGACGATCTCGGCTATCCCATCAGTCGAATGGAGGTGGAATACGAGGTGACGTTCGGGCGTGAGAAAAAGCGCGCCGACATTTGCATTTTTGACAAGGACCGGACAACCACGCCCTATATTCTGGTTGAATTGAAAAAACCCAAACTCAAGGAAGGCAAGGAACAGCTCAAGAGTTATTGTAATGCTACCGGTGCGCCGATGGGCGTATGGACCAATGGCGAGCAAATTTCTTATTACCATCGCAAGGACCCGAATTACTTTGAGGACATCCCGGCGATTCCGTCGGCGCATGAAAAGCTCTCTGACATTCTTTCCGAACGCTGGACGATTGATGATCTGGTGCGGCTGGATAAGTTGGTGAGTGAGAAGAAATCGCTCAAGGACCTGATTCTGGAAATGGAGGATGAAGTGCTGGCTAACGCGGGCGTCGATGTCTTCGAGGAGTTGTTCAAGCTGATTTTTACCAAGCTTTACGATGAATTGGAAAGCGGGCGCGACTCAAAGCGTCATCTGGTTTTCAAGAATTACGGTGACACCGAAACCGAATTGAAGGCGAAGATTCAAGACCTGTTCGACAAGGCCCGTGCCAAGTGGGAAGGCGTATTTACCGAAGGCGCGAAGATCGACCTGACGCCTAGCCATTTGGCGGTGTGCGTATCGTCGCTGGAGAAGGTCAAGTTATTCAATTCCAATCTGGAAGTGGTCGATGAGGCGTTCGAGTATCTCATCAACAAGTCGAGCAAGGGCGATAAAGGCCAGTATTTCACGCCGCGCTATGTGATTGATATGTGCGTGAAGATGCTTAATCCCCAAGAACAGGAAACCCTGATCGACACTGCCGCTGGCAGTTGCGGCTTTCCGGTGCATAGCATTTTCTATGTCTGGGAACAGATCATGAAAGAGGAGGGTTTAAGCAAAAGTCATTTGTTCACCAGCGAGAAAAAGCCCGCCCGCTGTGAGGACTATGTGCGCAATCAGGTTTTCGCCATTGACTTTGACGAGAAAGCGGTGCGCGTAGGCCGAACCCTGAATCTGATTGCCGGCGACGGACAAACTAACGTGCTGCACCTGAACACGCTGGATTACGAACGCTGGGATGAGAAAACCGGCGATGAAGCCTGGATCGATATTTACGGTGCAGGCTGGAAGAAACTGCGCAAATTGCGGCTGGATAAAAACAGCAACCGTGATTTTAACTTTGACGTGCTGATGGCCAATCCGCCGTTTGCCGGTGATATTAAGGAAACCCGCATTCTGTCCAGGTATGAACTGGCGCGGAGCGTCAGCCTCGACAAAATCACCAAGGTTGAGCCGACCGACCCTAACATCATCGACGCCAGCCAGCGCACGCCCAGTTTTCCCGAAGCTCTGCACGCCAGCCACGAAGTCATTTACCGAATGGCGGACGGAACCTATCGCAAGATCAAGATCAAGCACCAGAACACTGTGGGCCGCGACATCCTGTTCATCGAGCGCAACCTGAATTTTCTCAAACCCGGCGGGCGCATGGCGGTGGTGTTGCCGCAAGGCCGTTTTAATAACGCTTCGGATAAGGATTTGCGCGAATATCTGGCCGCGCATTGCCGCATCCTGGCGGTGGTGGGTCTGCATGGCAACGTCTTCAAACCGCACACTGGCACTAAAACCAGCGTGCTATTCGTACAGAAGTGGAACGATGATCCCGCCGCTGGCCCGCTGTGTCCAAGGCAGGATGATTATCCGATTTTCTTTGCGACGATGCGGGAGCTTTCCAAGGACAACTCCGGCGACAAAATCTACCGCCAGGACACCGACGGTTCGCCCATGCTGGATGACCACGGCCATTTGATCGTCAAGCACGATCTTTTTAACCACGATGGCAAAACCGGGGACGGCATCGCCGAAGCGTTTATTGAGTTTGCCAAGAAAGAGGGCCTCAGTTTTTTTCAATAGGCCCCTTCGATGAAGCGCGGTATGCGCGCTTGTTGGAGGGGCTGGAAGTAACTGAGCTTTATCTTTCCGAGGTGCGGCGCGAGAACCAAAAACTACGTCTGGACAGCGGATATTTCGCAAAGCCCATGTTGGCTACCAATGCAGTAGTACGCAGTTACCCCAGTGGTCACGATGAATTGGGCGCGCTGTTCTCGCGCTTTGTGAAGGGCATCTTCGATATCAATGCCGATTCGTATACCGACAACGGAGTCCCGTTTCTTCGCATCTTGAACTTGCGGCAGGGCATGATCGACGAAAGCAACCTTGCCCTAATCCCCGAAACTGTCCACCAAGACGAAATCAAGACGGAACTGCGCCGAGGCGACATCGTTCTCTCAAAGACAGCTTACCCGGCTGCATCTTTGGTCACGCTTAAACGGTGCAATACAAGCCAAGACACTATAGCGACTACACTTTCAACTTATGGGGCAAGCAACTATCGTTCTGAAGCTGTTGTTGCGTATCTCAACAGCGGGATTGGCTAAAAGTTGCTGTGGCGGCAGTTCCAAGGAAATGTACAACTTCATCTCAGTCTCGATGATGGCCGTAAAGTCCCTATTCCCCGGTTTAGTGCTGACTTGCAAACCAAAATCGTTTCGTTTTTTCAACAATCAGACCGTGCGCGTCAAGCAGCGATTCGGCAGTTAAAAAACGCTGAAACAACCCTCCTCCGCACCCTTGGTCTGGAAAACTGGCAAGCCCCCGAACCACTCAGCTACATCCGCAGTAGCCGCGATGCCTTTGCCGCCGGGCGGCTGGATGCGGAGCATTTTCAGCCAAAATTTGAATCGCTGATTACATATATCAAATCGACAGGACGCGCCAAATCTCTAGGCAGCTTGTTGTACCTTAATCAACGCGGCAAACAACCTGACTATGCCGATAACGGCTTACCTGTTGTGAATTCCAAGCATGTCATTAGCGGTGAGGTACGCATGGATAGCGATAACCGCAAAGCTATCACAGCAGATAACACGTTCTTGATTGAACCGGGTGATGTGTTGCTCAATGGCACTGGCGTAGGCACCATCGGACGAGCCGCACCATACCTCCATAACTTCAAAGCTATTCCAGATAACCACGTCACCATCCTCCGCCCCCGGAAAGGTATCGATTCAGTCTATCTAGCGGTATTTCTGAATTCGGTGGCGGGTCGCTTACAAGTCGAACAGCGACTGCGTGGATCATCTGGGCAAATTGAGCTATATCCGAATGATATTGCCGAATTTACCGTATGGGATGCCCCTAGCGTAGTTCAGGGTGAAATCCGTAAACAGATTGAAGATAGTTTCCAGCAGAAACAACGTGCTACCGAACTCCTCAATACCGCCAAACGCGCCGTTGAAATCGCTATCGAAGATTCCGAAGCCGCCGCGCTGGCCTACTGCAACGACGCCTTATCCAAATATACGGTTCCCTAATCACCCAATCCACCATGCCCGCTATCCTGCTCTCGACCTTGAACGCCCGTTATTTCCATTCCGCTTTCGGGCTGCGTTATCTATTCGCCAATCTCGGTAAATTGCAGGCTGACGCCGCGATCCGCGAATTCATCATCACCCAGCGCCCGCTGGATATCGCCGAAGCCTTGCTCGCCGAACAGTCGCGCATCATCGGTTTTGGCGTTTATATCTGGAATGTCGCGGAAACTGCTCAAGTCGTCGCCCTGCTCAAGAAAGTTCGCCCAGAGTTAATCATCGTACTCGGCGGCCCGGAAGTGAGCCACGAATGGCAGGAACAACCGATTGCGCAACTGGCGGATTACCTGATTACGGGTCAGGCGGATTTTGCCTTTGCCCAACTCTGCCAGCGTTTGCTGAATGACGATCCGCCGGCGGAAAAAATCATCGCCGCCGAACCGCCGCCGCTCGATCAACTCGCCCTGCCCTACCGCTTTTATAGCGACGAAGACATCGCCCATCGGCTGATCTACGTTGAAGCCTCACGCGGCTGCCCGTTCAAATGTGAATTCTGTTTGTCGGCGCTCGATCAAACCGCCTGGCCGTTCCCGCTGGAGTCATTTTTGGCTGAACTGCAACGGCTTTACCAGCGCGGCGTGCGCCATTTCAAATTCGTGGATCGCACCTTCAATCTCAACGCCAAAATCGGAGCGCGGATTCTCGATTTCTTTCTGGAACGGCTGGATGAGCAACTGTTTCTGCATTTCGAGTTGATCCCCGACCATCTGCCGGAACTGCTCAAAACGCGCATCGTTCAATTTCCGCCGGGAACCCTGCAATTCGAGATTGGCGTGCAAACCTTCAATCCCACCGTGCAGGCGCTGATCAGCCGCAAGCAGGACAACGCTAAAACCGAGGAAAACCTGCACTGGCTGCGGCAAAACACCCACACCCACTTACACGCTGATCTCATCGTCGGCTTGCCGAGCGAAGATTTATCCAGTTTCGCCGAGGGCTTCAACCGACTGATTGCCCTCAATCCGCATGAAATCCAGGTCGGTATTTTGAAACGGCTGCGCGGCGCTCCCATCGCTCGTCATACCGCCATCTTTGATCTGCGCTACAACCCGCAGCCACCCTACAACCTGCTCTGTTCAAAACAGCTCGATTTCGCCACGTTGCGCCGATTGGAACGCTTCGCCCGCTACTGGGACTTGATCGGCAACTCCGGGCGATTTCACCATAGTCGCCCGCTGCTGCTGGGCGATGACCCGTTCGGGCGCTTCCTGATGTTCAGTGACTGGCTGTTCGCCGCCACCGGCCAGACCCACCAGTTCGCTCTGGAGCGCCTGTTTGATTTGCTGTATCGGGCACTGACCGAGGCGCTGGGCGTCGCCGAACCAATCGCCCGCGACAGCCTGACCGAGGATTACCGGCAAAGCGGCGGGAAAGGCCGTCCGGCTTTTTTACAGCCCAAACTACCGCCCAAGACGCCGGAGCGGACTGCTGAAACGATCCTCACTCCAGCGCGGCAAGCGCGGCATCGCTGCTGAAATCCGGCCAGCGCTCCAGCGGCGCATGATCGGGATAACGGGCCTGCACACGCGCAACAAACCGCCCCCAGTCCAGCACTTCGGGGAAATGGAACAAGTGCGCCGGACAACGGCAATCCGACGACCCGAAACCGGCCAGCGGCGCGATTCCACCGCAATCCTGAAACAAGGTTGCCCACTGATGCTCGCGGCGCACCGGATCAGAACTGTGCCATATTTCCGTCAAAGGCGCATGGCGGCGCAGATAATCAATATGCCAGTGCGGACGGGCGGCGATCCGGGCGTGATGCGTCAGCCGCGCCCGCAACCCGCCGGGGCCGAGCGCGCTGCCGGTATAAACGCAGCAGCCCGGGCGCAAATGCAATTCACCCAATCGGCCAACATCCAGGATCAGCAGTTCAGCGATGATCAGCCACAGCGCACAAACGCCGGGACTGCGCGGAAGATGCGCAAGACATTCCGTCATGACGCCAACGATTGAATCAGGCTTGACTTGCCGGGATGACGACGGCTTTCCGCATGGACAAGCCGTCATAAGAAAAGGTCTTTCCCTATTGAGAGTCAGACATAGTAGAACACCAGGCACGCCCCCAACAGCAACACCGCCCACAGCACCATGCTGCCGGTGGGCCAGGTGACGGCCAGTTGGCCATGCAAGCCGTGGTGCAGGGACAGGAATTGAATCACCGCTTTCACCTGACGCTCCACGGTGTCAGTCAGGCAGGTCCAGGCGCGATCCAGACCATCCCAGACGCGAACGGCGACCGCCGGCAGTAATTTGCGATAGGCCCAGTCGAAATCCAGATTCACCGAACGCAGTTCCGGCGGATAAATCCCGCTGCGCACCAGCACCGAAAACGCCAGCGCTGACCAGGCCAGCAATTGTAGTTGGGTAATCACATGGGTCGTCGTATAGGGATCAAAATCCACCGAATAGGGCAAAATGGCGTAAAGCGCTTCCGGGAAGACGCCAATCCCAATGCACAGCACCGCTGCAATGCCCATGGCGATCAACATATTACGCGGTGCTTCCGGGCAACGAATGCCGCTGTCGTGAGCGAAGAAAGCGAAATAGGGAATCTTGATGCCGGCATGGTGGAACACGCCCGCCGAGGCAAACAGCAGGAAGAGAAACGCGACCCAATGGCCTTCCCGAGCCGCTGCATCCAGAATCAGCGACTTGGTGGCGAAGGCGCTGAACAGCGGAAAAGCCGAAATGGATGCCGCGCCCACCATGCACAGGCCCGCTGTCAGCGGCATCGATTTATACAGCCCGCCCAGTTCCGAACCCTTGACCGTACCGGTGCGCAACAACACCGCGCCCATGCTCATGAACAGCAACGCCTTGAACAGGATGTCGGCGAAGGCGTGGGCTGCTGCGCCATCCAGCGCCAGCGGCGTGCCAATGCCGATTCCGACCACCATGAACCCGAGCTGATTGTTCATGCTGTAAGCGAGCACCCGACGCAGATCATTCTCGATCACCGCAAAGAAAATCGGGAACATGGCCATGACCACGCCGATGGTGATGAGAATTTCAACGCCGGCAAAACCCCGCGCCAGCGCATAAATCGCCATTTTGGTGGTGAACGCGGACAACACCACGGTGCCGGTCACTGTCGCTTCGGGATAGGCGTCCTGCAACCAGTTGTGCAGCAATGGAAAAGCCGCCTTGATGCCGAACGCCAGGAAAATCAGCGGCGCTCCCGGGCTGCCCAGATCCAAATGTTCAAAGGTGATGGAGCCACTCGCCCGGAAATGCACAATGACGCCAGCCAGCAATAACACGCCCGAACCGACCTGAATCAGCAGATAGCGCAGACCCGCGCGATAAGCTCGTTCCGTGCGCCGCGCCCAGATTAAAAACACCGAAGAAATGGCCGCCAGTTCCCAAAAAATAAACAACGTCATCAGATCGCCGGCCAGCACGACGCCCAGCGCTGCGCCGGGATAAAACAATCCCGCGACTTGTTGCAGATCATCATCCAAATGCCATGCATACACGACAGCCAGCGCGGCGGCAATCAGGAACGCTACAGCAAAAATAAAGCTCAGTGAATCGACCCGCAGAGTAATCAGGGTCATATTGAATAATTCGAACTGGGCGTATTGACCATGAGGTAATCCCCAAAGCTGGATCAGTCCCAGCACCGGCAGCGCTAACATAAAGCCATTGCGGACAATGCCCCGTGGCAATAGCGGCGTCAGCAGCGCACCGCAAATGAGCAACCATGCCGGATTCAGGCCCTCAATCACCGTAATAATCCTCGTCCCGCTTCACCCATTTGCGCATCTGCTTGGCCAGAAGCACCAACGCGACGCAGCAGAGAAAACCGTACCAGGCGAAAAACCCAAACCAGTTCTCAAACGCAAAGTAGGTGTGTTTGTGATAAAGCAAATCGGCCAAAAATAACCCCGTACAGACGAGCGCTAGGCTATAAAAAATCTTGTCGACGTTGCGCGAATCATCAAGCCAGCGCTTCGGTTCCGGTTGATCAGTAGGCGATGTCGGAAAGGTCATCAGCGGCTCCTCAGCGGGTGGCGATGGGCGCTAGCAGCGTGTAAAGAGCATCGGCGGAAAAGAACAGCAGCACACAACCTGATGCAGTCAAGCACAATGGTACAATGCAAGCCAGCGGCGTTTCACGAACGCTGACTTCGCCGGTTTCATGAGTTAAAGGTGCGAAAAACCCCCGTGCGGCGATGGGCAGCAGATAAGCCACATTCAGCAACGAACTGACCAGCAACACTGCCATCATGGCCCACTGCCCGGCATCCGCCGTCCCTGCCAACAAATACCACTTGCTCCAGGAACCGCCCAGCGGCGGCAGGCCGATAATGCTGAGCGAACCAATCAGGAACGCGCCGAAGGTGAACGGCATCACCCGGCCCAGCCCGTCCATCTGGCTGATTTCGGTCTTGTGGGTCGCGGTGTAAATCGCGCCGGCGCAGAAAAACAGGGTGATTTTACCCATGGCGTGCATGGCGATCTGCATCGACCCGCCAATCACCCCGAGCGAGGTTGCCAGCGCCGCGCCCAGCACGACATAGCCGAGTTGGCTGATCGTGGAATAGGCCAGCCGGGCTTTGAGATTATCTTGGGTCATCGCCACGCAGGAGGCCAGCAATATCGTCAGCGCCGCCACCCACATCAGCCATTGCGAAGCGCTGGTTGCACTCAGGAAATCGATGCCAAATACATAAACGATGACCTTCATCACCGCGAACACGCCGGCCTTGACCACCGCCACTGCATGGAGCAAGGCGCTGACCGGAGTCGGCGCGACCATCGCCGCCGGCAGCCAGTGATGGAACGGCATCAGCGCCGCCTTGCCAATGCCAAATACGAACAACGCTAACAGCACCGCTATCGCTGGCCCCTCGATGTGGCCGGCCAGAATCCCGCCCGGCGTGAAATCGAGAACGCCAGCGATCCGCCAGGTCCAGACAATGGCCAATAATAGCAAGCCAATCGAAGTCCCCAGCAGAATGCCCAGATACAGCCGCCCGGCCCGCATGGCTTCGGGCGTGCCCTTGTGGGTGACCAGTGGATAGGTGGACAGCGTCAGCGCCTCATAGAACACGAACAGCGTCAACAAATTGCCGGAAAAGGCCACGCCAATGGCGCTGGCAATCGCTACGGCGAAACAGACATAGAACCGAGTCTGATGCTGTTCTTTATTGCCGCGCATGTAGCCGATGGAATACAGCGAATTCAACGGCCACAGCAGGGCGGCGACCCCGGCGAACATCATCCCCAGCGGCTCCACGGTCAGGCGCAACGGCAGACCGGGAATCAACTCGAATAAATCCACGCTGGGCCGACCGCCGGCCAGCACCTCCGGCAACAGGGACAACACCGTTCCCAGCAACAGCAGCGACGCCAACAGCGTTGCTCCTTCGCGCCAGTCGGGACGAGTGTCGTTGGCGGCAATGAACACCGTACTCGCCAGTGGAATGAATAGCGCCAGCAGCAGGACGGCTTCAGAACTCATGGCGCAACTCCCAATAACGTTTCCGCAGCGCGGCGGGCTACGCCAGCGTTCAATGAGGTCTCCATGCCAAAGTAGAGATTGGCTAAAGCCAGCGTCCAGGTGGGAATCAGCAACGCCAGTGGCGCTTCACGAACCGGCCTCTCCGGCGCGGGTTTGAAATACGCCACTTCCACCACCCGCCACAGATAGATGACCGCCAGCAACGAGGTCAGCAACACCAGCGCCGCGACCGGCCACCAGCCTCGTTCCAGCGCGCCCAGGATCAAATACCACTTGCTGACGAAACCAGCAGTCAACGGCGCTCCGATCAGACTCAGACCGCCGATCACGAACGCGCCCATGGTCCAGGGCATGACTCGACCGACCCCGGCCATGCGGTCGAGACTAGCCGCGCCGATGCGAAACGAAATGCAACCGAGCGCCATGAACAGCGTGCCCTTCATCAGCGCATGGTTGAACAGGTGTGACAGGGTAGAAGTCAAGCCGGTGACGGAAACCAGGCTCACGCCGAGAATCATATAGCCAATCTGGGCGACGCTGGAATAAGCCAGCATCCGCTTGACGTTGGTCTGAAAAATCGCCACAACCGAGGCGCTGAAAATCCCGATCAAGGCCAGCGGCAGCAGAATGCGATCCAACTCCATAACATTAAAAGAGAATTCAGCGCCAAAAATCGTGAAGAAGAACCGCAGCAGGACGTAAATCGCCACCTTGGTCGCCGTCGCCGCCAGAAACGCCGTCACGGGCGAAGGGGCATAGGCGTAGGCGTTGGGCAGCCATAGATGCAATGGAAACAGGGCCAGCTTGAGGCTGACGCCGACCGTTAAAAAGGCGAACGCTGCGCGGATGGTGCGTGTACCGGAGACCGCCGGGATGCGCGCCGCCAGGTCCATCATGTTGAGCGTGCCGGTCATCACGTACAGCAGACCAATGCCGATCAGGATAAATGTTGCGCCGATGGTGCCCATGATCAAATACTGATAAGCGGCGGTCAGCGCCCGGCGGTCGCGACCCAGACTAATCAGCACATAACTGGACAGTGAAGAGATTTCCAGAAACACGAAGACGTTGAAGGCGTCGCCGGTGACGATCATGCCCAGCAGACCGGTCAGACACAGCAGATAGGCGGTATAGAACCAGGGTTGCTTGTGTTCGGGCAGGCGAATGCGCTGCTCAACAACTGTGCGGGCGAAGGCGATGACGACCGTCCCGATCATCGAAACAATCAGCAGCATAAAAGCATTGGCGGCGTCTACCCGATATTCAATGCCCCAGGGCGCCGGCCAATTACCCATCGGGTACGAAATCACGCCCTGCTCCAGCACTTGGCGGAGCAGCAGGATAGCGATCAGCAAAGATAATCCACTCGCTGCCATGGCCAGCCCCCAGACCGCCCGTCCCGGACGGAACAAGGCGGACAGCGGCGCGGCAATCAGTGGAATAACAACCTGCAAGGCGGGAAGATGATCGATCACGGTTTTTTTTCTGGGTTATGGGCAGTCGGGGATCGGGAATCAGTGATCAGAAGTTGAACCGGATTTACAAGGATTCTTCTTCGTCCTGTTCGTGAATCTCGTCTTCCTCAATCGTGCCGTAAGCTTCGTTGATGCGCACGACCAGCGCCAGGCCGAGAGACGTGGTGGCGATGCCGACGACGATCGCGGTCAGAATCAGCACATGCGGGATGGGATTGCTGTACACCACATCCGGCTGGTTCACGATAATCGGCGCGGTGCCACCGATGATTTTGCCCATACTGATGTACAGGATGAACACCGAGGTCTGAAAGATGTTCAGGCCGACCAGTTTCTTGACCAGATTGCCGCGCGACATGACCACATAGAACCCGCACATCATCAGCACAATGAAAATCCAATAGTTATATAAACCCAGGATTTGCACGCTAGTGACCTCCCCTCGCCTGACCCTTCATCGTCCCCGTCCGGCAAACGCATAAAAGATGGTCACCATGACCGAGGATACCGTGATGCCGACGCCCAGCTCGACCAGCAAAATTCCCAAATGCTGACCGTGCGCGGGATGGTGGGCATCCAGCACGCCGTAATCCAGATAGTTACCGCCGAGCAGCAACCCGGCAACCCCGACTCCGGCATAGATCAGCACCCCGAGAGAGATACCGATCCGCAACAGCCACGCCGGCAGAATCTGCTGTGCGTAATCCAGGCCATAAATCAGCGCGTACAGGATAAATCCCGCGCCGAAAATCACCCCGGCCTGAAAGCCGCCGCCCGGACCGTAATCGCCATGAAATTGCACATACAGGGCGAACAGCAGAATCAGCGGCAGCAGCAGTTTGGTGATCAGCCGGGGAATGGAATAGCGCTTCATGACGACGAATCATCCTTGTCGGAGCGCCGCCGCCGCGCCCCGCCAATCAGGATTAACACGCCGATGGCGGCGGTAAACACGACGGTTGTTTCACCGAGCGTGTCATAACCCCGATAACTGGCCAGCACCGAGGAGACGATATTGGGAACGCTGGTTTCCGGGAGTGAGTCTTCGATATAACGCGGCGCGACATGGTGGTGGATCGGATTGGCGGGATCGCCGTAACGGGGAATGTCATACGTGCCGTAGGCCAGCGCCAACCCGGTGATAGTGACGACCAGCAACGGCAACAACGGCTTGTGCGCAAATGACTTTTTTTCGCGGTTCGTGGTCAACGCCAGGGTGCCTAGCATAAACACGGTGGCGACGCCCGCACCGACCGAGGCTTCAGTGAATGCGACATCGACCGCATCCAGCACGACAAACAAACTCGCTGACACCAGACTGTAGATGCCAAACAGCATGACCACGGCGAATAAATCCTGCAAGCGAATCGTCGCAAATGCGGTAATGACCAGCAGACTCAACAGAAAAATATCAACCAGCGTTTCCATGGCGGCGATTCCTTACCTGGCGGTGATTTCTGTTGAGGATGAGGGAAGATGCGGATGCAGGAGCGGTCGTGGATTGCCGGGATCGGACAACGCTGCCCGGACCAGGGCATGGCTGGCGGTGGGGCTGGTGAGCCACAGGAACGCCAGGATCAATAACAACTTGACCGTCACCAGCGTCCAGCCACCCTGCAACATCAATCCCAGCAGGACCAGCCCGGCACCGAGTGTGTCGGTGATGCCGGCGGCGTGCATCCGGGTGTAAAAATCCGGCATCCGCAACAGCCCGGCGCTGCCCACCAGCATAAAAAAGACTCCCGCCAGCAGCGCCAGTCCGCTCAGTCCATCAATCAGTCCGTTCATTCAGAGATCGTCCGGTTCGTCGGGCGCATTGCGCGGCCAGCCCATGTCGCCGTAGCGAATAAACTTGAGTACGGCAATGGTGCCAATGAAATTGATGAGCGCGTAGACCAGGGCGATGTCCATGAAATCGGGCCGCCCGGACATGAAACCCAAAACCGCAATGATCAGAACGGTCTTGGTGCCAAACGCATTGACCGCCATGATCCGGTCGTAGACGGTCGGACCCAACAGCGCCCGCGCCATGGCCAACACCATACAGATCAGAATGCCGAGCGCTGCCGCTGCGAACATCAGGTCTTCCTCCGTTCCAGGGCGGCGACGCGCCGATCCATATCGCCTTCCAGAAGACTTTCAGCCGCTTCACGAGTCAGCGCATGAACTTCCAGCACTCCCTCACTCAGAAAGGTCGTGACGGTGCCCGGCGTCAGGGTGATGGAATTAGCGTAGATCACCCGGCCCATTTCGCTGTGCTGGGTCGGTTTCAACGTGATCATCGTCGGGCTGATCGGCAGTTGAGGATTCAGGATGCGTTTGGCGACATCGAGATTAGCCAGCACGATCTGCCACAGCAACCAAGGCCAGTAGAGAATGATCTGCGGACCGATTTTCGGGCGCAGCCGCTGTTCTTCGGGGTCGAGCTTTTCGACGCGCCAGGCGATGAACACGACCAGCGTACAGGACAGGACGCCAAACGTCAGCAGCAGGGGAACGTCGAAATAGCCGGATAACAACAGCCACAGGCCAAAACAGACCAGCCAGAGACCCAGTGCGCGCAGCAAGGTGGCTCTCCTAAATTCATACAGGTGCGTGAAATGATAGTAAGCTTCTCAACAAATTCAAGAATTGCCGTGAAAATAGGTGTCACCCGTTTCCAGCTTCCCGCATCCCTAACCGCTCCAGAATCCCGTCGCACTCGTCCAAGTTGGTAAAGCCGATTTCGATGCGGCCACGACCGCGCGCCGCGTCGTAGCGCAGGCGCACTGGCGCGGCCAGTCGTTCCCGCAACCGTTCTTCCAGTTGGACCAGATTGGGATCGCGCGGCGTGGGCATGACGGCGGGTTGAAGAGGGCTGCCGACGAGCGCCGCCCGACGACGCTCCAGCTCCCGCACACTCCAACCCTCGGCGACTGCTTGTTCAGTTAACCGGAGTTGCTTCTCGCGTGACAAGCCCAACAGCGTCTTGCCATGCCCCGCGTCCAGTCGGCCCTCCTCGATATGCGTCTGCACCACCGGATCGAGACTCAGCAACCCCAGCGCCCGGCTGATTGCGGTTTGCGAAACGCCCAGCAATTCCGCCAACTGTTCCTGGGTCAGGCTGAATTCTTCGCGCAACCGCCGCAACGCCCGCCCCTCTTCGACCGGATTCAATTCCCGGCGCAGCAGGTTTTCTACCAGCGCGATGGCGGCGGCCGTTCGATCATCGGCTTCTCGCACGACCACGGGAACCTGAGTTAAATCGGCCCGCCGCGCCGCCTGCCAGCGCATGTGTCCGGCGAGAATTTCATAGCTGCCATCCGCCAAGGGTCGCGCCACCAGCGGTTCGATGACCCCGAACTGCCGGATGCTCTGCGCCAGTTCCGCTAAATACGCTTCGTCGAGATGTTGCCGGGGCTGGTAGCGGCCAGCGACCAGTTGATCGATGTCCAGCGACTGGATGGGTGAACTGGCCGTCTCTTCGCTTTCCAGCAAACTACTGTCGAAGCTGTGGCCACCCGCGCCGATCCAGTCACCCAAGCTTCTCAACGGCTTGCGGCGGCTCATGCCAACTCCCTCCCCGCCTCGGCAGCCTCGATGCCGCTCAGGATTTCCTGTTGCCAAAGCTGACGCACCGCCAGCAGGATTTCGGCGTTAACCCCGTCCAGCATCATGATCGCCCGGTTGTAGGTGTCGCGGGAGCCGCGTGGCTGATCGATCTCGTAGATGCTGACCTGGTCACTGGCCGACTTTTGCAATTCCTTGGTCAACCCCATGCGGTTGCTGAGAATCAGCTCTCCATAAGCCCCGTTGATCACCGCGATATTGTTCAGGGTTTCCGTGCTGTTATCGACCTTGGTCAACAGGATGCTCAGGCGCTGCACATTGATTTCCCGCTCATACAGGGCGCAGATCTGCTCAAGGATGCGGAAATACTGGACGCTGGATGAGATATCGTACATATGTGGAACCACCGGCATAACGATCAGATTCGCGGCGGCGATGGCGTTCAACGACAACATCCCCAGTGAAGGCGGAGTATCGATCACGATCACGTCATAGCGATCTTCAACGGTTTTCAACGCCCGGTGCAGCCGCACCGGCGGCGGTCCCAAGGCTTCGTTCTGGCGCTCCTCCGGTTGCGACAATTGCCAGTCGGTGTATTGCAGCGCCAGCCGCGCCGGAATCAGGTCCACATTGTCCCAGTGGGTGCGTTTGATCGCCTGAGCAAGCCGCTCGGGCGCTTCGGTCAGGGCCGGAAACAGGTCGTCGCCATCGCCAAGATCGAGATCGGGAATGAAACCGAAGGCACCGGTGATGGTGGCCTGTGGATCGGCGTCCACCAGCAGCACCCGGTAGCCTTCCCGCGCCAGGTACTGGGCAAAATGCAATGACATGGTGGTTTTCGCCACCCCGCCTTTAAGGTTGGAAAACACGACGCGCACCCCATGAGCGCCAAACGGACGCACCGGACGCTTGCCGATGATTTCGCGGATGCGGGTCACTTCGTTGTAGTTGTAAATCCGGCGCTGCGTCGAACCCGCCTCCACCAGTCGCGGCTCGGGCAGATCGCCGCGCCCTTCGAGATTACGGATGTGGCTGGCGGTGCAACCGGCCAACTGCGCCGCCCGTTCAATACCGAATTCGGGCAAGGTCTTGACCGAGTGCCGCGCATCCAGCGCATCCAGCAGCCGTTGCTGCATCTGACCGCCGCGTTCAGCGGCGTTACGGCACAGGGTCCGGAAGTTGAAGCGCATGGCTTGCATCAGGCTGACTCCAGAAGGCTAAAAATTAGGTGTGCTTTTTATTTTAACGCATTCAACGCTATTTTTTGATGATGGACTCTATTATCAAAAAATGAATCAATTTCTGTGTTCAACGGCTAAAAGCAAGTGTTTGGAAAAATGCCGGGCGGGCGGCGAAATTCACTTATGATCGATATTCAGCTAAGGTTAACTCATAGGTTTGCAGGATGGGGTTGGAAAATAACTGTGGTATTTGGCAAGCGAGGATTGAAATGATGAAACTGACGAAGACGATAATCATGCTGGGTGCGTTCACTTTGATAGGCGCTGCGCCATTGTTGACCGTTCAAGCGCAGCAAGGCGCGAAGTGCAACGACGAACGACAGGTGTGCGCGGACAAAAACGGTCCGAACGTCGAACTGACCCGCCAAAAGTACGGTGATCAGGCTGCCCAGCGGCTGCAACGTTATCTCTCCAAGGGCGAAGGCGGCGGTCAACAGCAACCGCAGCGCCCGCAACAACCCCAGCAACCCCAGCGTCCGCAACAACCCCAGCAACCACCGCAACAGCGCCCACAGCAACCCCAGCAACAATCGGGAGATGTATTTTCGCCCACGAGCGATGTTCGTTGCGTTCGTTCCGAGCAGGTTTGCTACCATTACAACCAACCGAGTTCCATCTTTACCCGCCAGTACTTTGGCGGAGCAGCGGCAGAGCGTCTTAATAATCGCTAGGCTGATCGCAAACCACCGCCGATGGTCGGGAGCTTCCCGAATCGGCGGCGTTTCATTTTTAGGGTCGCAATCCGATGGGAGAGAAAACCGATGAGTGGCTGGGGTTGTCCCCACGAGTTGAACGGAACGTGCCAACATATCCAGGGACGGACCTGCGATCCGGGGATGAAAGGCTGTGTGCTGGCGGGTCGCTTTCGCTTCAGCAACGAGACTAAAAACCGTCCGCCGCGACCCGTGCGACGAGATGTGGTTGACCGGAAGGATCGAGGTCGCCAGGGTGGAAAGTAGCCAGACCGGTCAGAGGTCGCCACCGCACCAGTAGTAACGCCAGGCGGGATTTGACTTGCTTTTCGGTCATACTATAGTGCTGCCTTTTGATTCAGGGGCGAATATCCATCCCCACCGAGGCGAAAACATGCACAACCCCCCCCCCCCGACCCGGCAGCGCCAGACCCTGTATCTGGTCTATGCGACCTTGCTGGCTGACGGTTCGACCGTCGAGGATACGGTAGCCGCCCGCGATGAAGATGAGGCGTATCAGAAAGCACGGGCGCTCTACCCTCGCGACCGCTATGACGTAACCGTTTACTTGCAATCCGCTGATGACGACTAAAGCTATCTTTTTGTTGAACCCACCGAGATGCCTGACCCTTCGGTTCGTCGCGGCGGCTGGTTTGCTACTCACTACTTTGCTGACGGGCTGCGCCAGTCCTCCTACCAAAAAACCCGTACAACCGGTTACGCTGCCCCCGTCGGCGCTCAGTCAGAAAGCCCGCCTGGAACAGCAGCAAGCCATTCTGAATATTCGCGACCAGACACTGCGGCAACTCAACCGGCTCAAACCGTCGGCCACGATTGAAATCGAACAGGCGGCGGGCTATGGGGTGTTCGAGGTCAATGGACTCAATGCCGTGCTGGCTGAAACTCACGGGCGCGGCGTCGTGATGGAAAAAGCCACCGGTAAATTGACTTATATGCAACTGGCCCGCACGGATCTTCGCCCCGGCGCAACCGTGCAACCCTATCGGCAGGTACTGGTGTTCCGCAATCCGCAGAAACTCCGTCAATTTGTTGCGTCCGGCTCGCCGGCCAACGCCTCTAGCGATCCCGACATCAAGGTCTACCGATTGAATGAGAAGGGCGTTGCGGTACAGGCCGACTGGGGCGCCCGCTATTTCCGCGATCCCGATCTCAATTAGCGCTCCCGCTCAATCCACACCCAACCCGCTGAACGGCAGATAATCCACGGCGTCACCGGGCGCAACTCCGGCGCAGTCTTCGGGCAGTTCCACCAGACCGTCTGCCCAGGACAGCGATGACAGCGCCCCGGAACTGTTGGTCGGGTAAATGTCCACTACCGGGCCGCGTTCGGGAGCGAGTTGCAGACGCGCCCGTAGCCACTCGCGCCGGCCGGTTTTGCGACGGAACGCGAAATTCGCTGCCGCCTGCAATCGCACGGGTTCCATCGGTTCCGCGCCCATCAACTTGAGCAACAGGGGCCGGGCGAACATCAAGAACGAGACCATCACCGATACCGGGTTACCCGGCAGGCCCAATACCTGGCAGTTACCGATACGCCCGAAAGTGACCGGCTTGCCTGGCTTGACCGCCAGTTGCCAGAACTCAATGTGGCCCAGTTCGGCGATCACGTCCTTCACCAGATCCGCCGTACCGACCGACACGCCCCCCGAGGTGAGCAGCACGTCATGCGTGGCTGCCGCTTCACGCAACGCCGGCAAAATCACCGCCCGATCATCGCGCAGAATGCCTAAATCCGTCACCGCACAACCCAACCGCTGCAAGAGGCCGATCAGGGTATAGCGGTTCGACTCGTAAATTGCGCCGGGCGGCAACGGTTCGCCGGGTTCATGCAACTCATCGCCGGTCGACGCCACGGCTACCCGGAGTCGCCGGATCACCGCCATTGTCGCCATCCCCTGCCCCGCCGCCAGCGCCACATCCTGGGGACGCAGTCGCAAGCCTTTCAACAATAATCGTGTTCCCGCCTGGACATCCTCGCCGCGCTGGCGAATATTCTCACCCAGTTTCAGCCGGGCGGCGATGTGGGGTTCAATATCGATCCAGGCTTCATCCGGGTCAATTCGACACTGCTCCTGCATGATCACCGCATCCGGCCCGTCCGGGATCAGAGCACCGGTAGTGATGCGCGCCGCTGTTCCGCGTGGAACGAGGCCAGTGTAGGGATGACCGGCTAACGCCTGGCCAGCAATCGGCAATCGGGTCGGGATTTCCAGCGATAAATCGGCTAAATACACGGCAAAGCCATCCATCGCCGAATTGTCGCCCGGCGGCGCGTCCAGCCGGGCAGCGACATCAGCAGCTAACACCCGTCCATAGGCATCGAACAGCGGGACCGATTCAGTTTCACAAATCGGCTGGATGGTGTGTAATGCAGCGGTCACCGCTGCGGAGAGCGTCAACAGGTGGTCAGCAGTATCGCAACAGTCAGCGTGGCGCATGAGTTCTTTCTTAAGTCGATTCAGTCGGTTCAATAGAGGTTACCAGCCAACCTGCTATAAAGTCCGCTACCGTTTCCACATCATTGAGCGGCAGCGCCGGCAGGTCGCGGCGACCATAGCGTGTAGGGTCAAGCGGCGGATCACTGGCGACGGCGATGATGGTTGGATCATCGGGAAAGTGCGGCGGCTGATCTTGATTGACTGGCCGCCAGATTTCCAGTTTGGGATACGCGCCGCGTTTCCAGCCTTCCACCAGCACCAGATCGACCGGCTGCAAATAGGTCAGCAAGTCGGCCAGGGACGGTTCCGGTGCTTCGCGCAATTCATGCAGCAAGGCCCAGCGGCGACCGGTCGCCAGGATCACCTCCTGAGCGCCGGCCTCGCGATGCCGCCAGGTATCCTTGCCGGGAGTATCCAGGTCCACGTCGTGATGCGCGTGTTTGAGGGTGGACACGGTGAATCCCCGCGCCCGCAGGCGCGGAATCAGCGCGACGATGAGCGTGGTTTTGCCGCAGCCGCTCCAGCCGCTGATACCCAGCGTCTTCATCACTGAACCAGCGGCGAATCCGCGCCCGGCAATTCCAGTCCTTGAATATTGGCGCGACCGATTAGCAACGATAAATACTGACTCATCGCTTGATGTTGCACACTGTCACGCAGATAGCGAGCGATCTGGTCGCGCACATGATCATATTCCAGAGAGCGACCCTCCACCTTCTTATGCAGATGGATGAGGTGAAAACCGAAGCGGCTCTCCACCGGCTGCACAGACGTTTCGCCTTCCTGCATCGCCGTCATCGCCTGCTCGAATTCCGGCACCGTTTGCCCCAAAGCGATCTGGCCGAGACTGCCGCCTGTCTCCTTGGAAGGACAGTCCGAGATCTGCGCCGCCAATTCGGCAAATGCTCCACCCTGCTTCAACTGAGCGAGGGCTTCGGCAGCGTGGATACGAGCCGCAGTCCGGGCCATCGCATCATCCGGCGGCGCGGCGCACAGGATATGGGAAACCTCAAACAGATCGCCGGTGCGGAATCGTGGGCGGTTGGCCGCGAAAAAGCGCTGGCAGTGGTCCTCCTCCGGTTCCGGAGTCTGCACCTCGCGGGCGATCAGCGCCGTCAGTCGTTCTTCTTCGTCGGCATCCGTGATGTCCAGACGAGCCGCTTCCTGCAACATCAATTCTCGGGCAACCAGCGCCAGTTTGGCCGAATGCTCAGCCATTGCCTGGGAGGGTGCGGGATGGTATTGCATTTCGGCATAAATGGCGGCGTCGCTGATTTCGACGCCGTTGACAGTAATGGACATGAAGGACTCCGTAGATGAGGACCGATGAGGGTGATGCCGCCGGCTCAGGCGGATTTTTCCAGGTTGGGCGCGGTGACCGCCTCGGGTGTGGCTACATCGAGCACCGCCTGTAATTTGGCCTCGTCTTCATGCGACAGCGAGGTCTTGAGCAAGCGCCCGCCCGTCCCTTCCAGCTCGGCCAGCACCTTGTCTTCCGTCAAGTCCTTGACCAGCACAAACAGCACCGACGCTCCCGGGTGCAGTTCAGAAGCCAGCTTTTTCATAAAATTGTCGTCGATGCCGATATCGGTCAACGCTCCGCTGATAGCGCCGCCCGCTGCGCCCGCCGCCAGTCCGAGCAGCGGATTCATGAAGATCAGCCCGATCAGCAGGCCCCAGAAACTGCCGGAAATGGCCCCGGCGGCGGTCAGATCGCGAATCTGATGGAGCTTGACTTTGCCTTTGGCGTCGCGCACGGCAACGACGGCATCTTCCAGATCAATCAAATACTCTTTCTGCATCCGCAACAGGCGCAACCGCACCTCTTGGGCCTGATACTCGTCATCGTAAGCGACAGCGACAAAAATATTGCTCATCTGCACGACTCCTTATAAAGCATAAAGCGTGGATTGGAATTTCTCTCGCGTTGGGCGAGCGATGAAGTCTACATCGATTTCCTGACTTCTGCTGGCGACTTGCCATCCCCGTTACCTCGCCTGCTCCCGGAGACGCTCAGGGTTTTCGCGCATCTGTCAGGCAGTAGTGGCGAAATTTGCTTTCGATTGACACCACGTCAGCCAAAACTTTCACGTTGATTCTCTGGCATAATAGCCGCTCCTAGTCCATGGATCGGAATGATTGTTACGTTTCTTAATTCGTTATCACCGAACCAGGAGTCAATGTTGGACCCTACCCTATGGTCTGCTGTGATCGGTATCATGCTTGGTGCGGGCGGCGCAGCGCTGCTCAGCATTCGCTACTACCGACAGCAGTTGGCAACCCAGCGCGAAGAATATCAGCGTGAACATCAGGCGATGCTGGATTTGCTGCCGCAGCGGTTGTATCGGGCCGACCACGAAGGCCGTGTGACATTTCTCAACCAACCCATGCTTGAGGATTTGGGCCTGCCATCCACCGCCTGCCTGGGCAAAACTGCCAGGGATTTCTACCCGCCGGCGCTGGCCGCCAAGTATCACGCCGACGACCAGCGGGTGTTGGCCGGCGAAACCTTGACGCTGGTTGAAGAAAATATCGCGCGGGCGACAGGCAAGAAGCGCTATGTCGAAGTGACCAAGATTCCGGTCCGCGACGCGGCGGGAACGATCGCTGGCATTCAAGGCATCTACTGGGACATTACGGATCGTAAGCAGGCCGAGGAACGGTTACGGCAGATGGCGCGGGTGTTTGAAAGCACCATGGAGGGCATCATGATTACCGACGCCAGCGAGCGGATTACGATGATCAACCGGGCCTTTACCACGATTACCGGTTATGAAGAAGACGAAGTGCTGGGCCAGACGCCGCGCCTGCTCAAATCGGGACGGCAGAATGCTGATTTCTATGCAGCGATGTGGGCATCGATTCAGGCGACCGGCCATTGGCAAGGCGATCTATGGAACCGCCGCAAGAACGGTGAGATTTATCCCGAATGGCTGGGCATCAGCACGGTCGAGAACGAACGCCACCAGATCACGCACTATGTCGGGGTCTTCAGCGACATCAGTTCGCTGAAACAGTCGCAGGAGAAACTGAATTTTCTCGCCCATCACGATCTGCTGACCGGCCTGCCCAACCGGCTGTTGTTCAACGCCCATCTTGAACACAGCATCGAGCGCGCCCGGCGCAGTCAAAAATCGCTGGCGGTGATGTTTTTCGATCTGGACCATTTCAAAAACGTCAATGACACCCTCGGCCATGCTGCCGGCGATGAACTGCTGTGCTGGATGGCGCAACATTTGACCGCCCTGGTCCGCGCCGAGGATATCGTGGCCCGGATGGGCGGCGACGAGTTCACGATGCTCATCGAAGCAGTCGACGAACCAGGCAACGCAGCAACCGTTGCTTGCAAGCTGCTCGACCTGTTCAGTCAGCCGCTCCAACTCCACCGGCATGAATTCTTTATTTCCGCCAGCATTGGCATCAGCCTGTATCCGGACGATGGAACCGATGCTGATACCCTCATCAGGAATGCCGATGCCGCGATGTATCAGGCCAAGGCTCATGGTCGCAATAATTATCAGTTTTATAAGGCTGAAATGACCACCCGCGTCCTCGATCGCCTGCGCCTGGAAGCTTCCCTGCGGCGGGCGGTCGAGCATGACGAGTTAATCGTGTTTTATCAGCCGCAGGTGGACATCGCTTCGGGGCGGTTGGTCGGCGCTGAGGCGCTAGTGCGCTGGCAGCATCGCCAACACGGCATGATGATGCCGTCCCGTTTTATCCCGGTCGCCGAAGAAACCGGCTTTATCAGCACCCTGGATACCTGGGTCATGCGCACCGCTTGCCAGCAGACGCGGATCTGGCGCGATCAGGGGTGGGTTCTGCCGCGCTTATCCGTTAATTTGTCGGTCAAGCAGATTGAACAAAGTGACCTGGTGTCTTTGGTGAAGGCGCTGCTCAATGAAACCGGCATGAAACCGGCCAGTTTGGAATTGGAAATCACCGAGTCACTGATCATGCGCCAGACCGCGCAGGCTATCCAGACCATGGGCGGCCTGCGGTCGCTCGGCGTCCAGTTAGCGGTGGATGATTTCGGCACCGGCTATTCGTCGTTGAGCTATCTCAAGCAACTGCCCTTGCACCGGCTGAAAATCGACCAGTCCTTTGTGCGCGACATCGCGTTCGATCCTAACGATGAGGCTATCGTGCGGGCTATTATCGCCATGGCGCACAGTCTGGGACTGGAAGTGATCGCCGAAGGCGTGGAAACTGAGGAACAGGCGGTTTTCTTGCAGCAGCAGGGTTGCAGCGAGGCTCAGGGCTATTTCTACGGCCATCCTCTGCCCGCGGATGAATTTGTCCGCGCCTATAGTCAGTTACTGTAGCACGCTATCAACCACCCGCAGGCGGCGCTCGCTTAAGAAAGGTAGCCCGGTCGGCGGCGGTGGGAATCTGTTCGGCCAGTCGCTGATACAACTCCTGCGGCGTCCGCGCTTTGCCCGCCGCTTGTTTAACCAACACTTTGGCGATGGGGCCGAGATAAGCCGCTAAATCCCGCCGGACCGTCTCCAGAAAATTCTGATCGAACGGCCCCATCGAAGCGCTGACCTGACTGCCCATAACTGACGAACCCTGGCCGGTCCCCAGACCGGTGAGCGTACCTCCCACAATCGCCCGCATTCGTCGCTGAAATACCAGACGTTCCGGTTCACCGGGGATAGCCGCCGCCAATTGCTGCGCCAACTCGGCAGGACTGCCGACCTGTTGCGCCGTTTTGCGCACCAATAACCGCGCCACCGGACCCAGAGTTTCTACCAGCACCCGTTCAGTTTGCGCCAGCATCGCTGGATCCCAGCCTGGCAGCGCGCCAGCCGGCGGTTCCGGTACCCGAACCGGCTCCACCCGAATCACCGTCGAACCATCAGCAGCGACTTCACGCTCCACCAAACGCAGATTTTCCAAAGCAGCGACAAACTCGCCCGCCTCCTGAAATCGCTGATCCGGCGCCTTGGCCAGCGCCTTGATGAATAACGCATCCAGTTCCATCGGCAACCGGGGATTGAGCCGCGTCGCCTGTAACGGCGATTCGTTCAACACTTGATACATCAACTCGCCCGCACCGCGTCCGGAAAAGGGCCGAACGCCAGTCAACAATTCGAAGAGCACCACGCCCGCCGCATACAGATCAGCACGCCGATCGACTTCTTGTCCGCTGAACTGCTCCGGGGCCATATAACCGGGAGTGCCGACCGCCATACCCACCTGGGTCAGACCGCCGGACAGTTCCAAACGGGCGATGCCAAAATCCGTGACTTTCACCTGACCATCGGCCAGCAGGATAATGTTGCCGGGCTTGATGTCCCGATGCACCACCCCCTGGGCGTGAGCGTGACCAAGCGCTTGCAACACCTGAAGAATGATGGCCACGGCATTGCGCAATGGCATGGGCTGACGATCCTTGAGGTAATCGCGCAATTCCCGCCCCTGCACATACTCCATGACGATATAGGGCGCGCCAGCTTCCTCGCCATATTCAAACACAGTGACAATGTTGGAATGCAGGCAGCGGCCCGCGGCGCGCACCTCTCGACGGAACCGTTCCAGCCACTCAGAACTGTCGTCGCTGCGCAGCAGGCGGCGGTGAATGGTCTTGATCGCCACCTGGCGGTCAATCGCCGCATCGTGACCGAGATAGACCATCCCCATGGCGCCGCGACCGAGCAGGCCGGTGACGCGATAACGGCCGACGCGCAATGGCAGTGCGCTGCTGATGCCACTGGTGTCGCCGCTTTCGCTCATCGCAGTCGCCTCAATCGCCCAGCATCTTCATGGCGCTTTCCAGACTCAGCCGCATCCGATTGAACGATTGCGACAATGAAGCGATCTCGTCGGAGCCTGGTTTGATATATTCCGGGGCGTCCGGCTTGCCCATACTCACATCATTGGCAACTTCGGCCATGCGCACCACGGGCCGGATCACCACGAAGTGCAACAGGATGTTCAGCAGCACCAGCAGCAAGATAAAAATCCCGCTCAGCAGAATCATGAAGGTCAGGAAGGTCTCCTGCGCCCGCGCCAGCGGCAGCGACATCGGGACGGTCACGATCTGTGCGCCGATGATCTCGTTCATCTTCCAGCCAAAGCCGTTATTGATGCCGTAAATGTCCGTCATGGTTTTGGGTGCATCCTCGACCCGACCGTGACAAACCAGGCAATTCTCATTGTAAATACCCAACGGTCGTGCCAGGTTGAGCATACGCCCGGTCGGCGTATCCCGTTCAACAATCAATTCCTTGCGCTCGGCGTTATTGCGGAATTCATTAACGATATCTGCTTCCCAGTCGGTCGCCCGATCATTGGGATTGGTAGGATTCAGCGCGGCTTCCTTGTAAGTGTATTCGGGGAACGTGGCGCGCAGCGCCTGGAAGCTCTGCGTAGCGGCAAACGCCCCAATGGTCTCTGGCCGAAATTCCCGCTTCATCTGCAAGGTCAGCAATGGCTGAATCCGTTGGGCCGTGTAGGCACGGGCGCCCATCGCACTTTCCATCATGATCCGGGCATTCTGCAGCACTTCCTCGCGGGCGTTCTGCTTGAGGATCTGATCGGACAGGTACGCCGACAGCCCCAGGCCGATGATGAAGGCCAACAGTAGCACCAGATTGAACTTCATACGCAAACCCATGGGCGAACTCCTTAAGATAGCAATGATCGACGATTGCATTCAGCCGGTCGGCTGGCAGCCTTGAGTAAAACGGTCATGCGCCTTGCTGAATCCGGCCAGACTGAAAGCCACCGGGAAGGATTGCGTCGCCGGCCAGGTCGGCCAGAAGCGCAAATAAACGGTTGCCTGCTTACCGACGCGAAATTGCTCAATCAGTTTGGGTACCTCCTGATCGAAGACCAAAGCCATTTTATGATGCGTAATGACTGCGCTGCGCACCGGCGGCTCCTTGTCCACGACCAGTTGCAAGTCGGTGAATGAGGCGTCCAGCTCCGACTTGGTGATGACCCGCAGGCTGGCGCTATCCAGCGCCAGGAACACCGGAGTTGAGTCATAGCCATCCGGGGTCGTTTGGGTTTCGCTGATCAACAGACAGCGGGATTGGCGGGTGACGGGATCGGGTCGGACGACCGCCGTCCAGGCAGCATTCGCCAGCGCCGGCGCCAGCGCCAGTCCGCAGAAGATGATCCATCGCCAACCGCCGGTTGAATGGTGTCGGGTGATTTTCCACTTGTTGGCTCGCACAGTATTCAGCCCTCCATTCCGGTATAGTAACGGCAAACTCAGCCGTTGCGGGGTATCCGATGATGCGACCCGATGATGATGCGACCGCGATCTTCGCCAGCGATGGCTCGACGATCCAGCGCCTGTGGTGGTCGGCGGAGGATGCGCCGGTCACTTTGACCAACGAAGCCGGCGTCTCCATCGCTCCCTGGGAAGTTGAACTGCTGCGCTGGCCGCCCGAGGCCGAAGATTGGTTAAAACGCAGCGGTTATCTCCCCTTTCGGACGCCTGACAGAGAATTGTGGTGCAATTGCGCCGATTGACGAAGACATCGCGTATTCATTTTAGACCACAATCATGATGATTCATGGTTCTGCTGTTCGCCACTTCACTGGTTTATGAAAACATGGAAATTCTGTCTGATCTGCTGTCCTTCTTCTTGCATATTGACCAGCACCTCCGGGAACTGGCCAGCCATTACGGCGGCTGGCTGTACGGCATCCTGTTCCTGATCATCTTCTGCGAAACCGGACTGGTCGTGACGCCCTTTCTGCCCGGCGATTCGTTGCTGTTTGCCGCCGGTTCGCTGACTGCCCTGGCCGACAGCGCGATGAACATCCATGCACTGTTTCTGCTGCTGACTGCCGCTGCCATCCTCGGCGATACGGTCAACTATGCCGCCGGTCACTACTTCGGCGAAAAGGTGTTCAGCCCCAACGCCCGGGTGCTCAAGCAGGATTACCTCGACCGCACTCACCAGTTTTTCGAGCGGCATGGCGGCAAAACGATTGTCATTGCCCGCTTTGTGCCGATTATTCGCACCTTCGCCCCGTTTGTCGCCGGAGCCGGCAGCATGACCTATCGCCACTTTCTGTTTTACAACGTGACCGGCGCCATTGCCTGGACCGCCTTGTTTCTGTACGGCGGCTACTTCTTTGGCAACCTGCCGTTCGTCAAGCAGAATTTCACGCTGGTGATCCTGGCGATTATCATTTTGTCCATTATGCCGGGGGTGATTGAGTACTGGCGACACCGCCAAACCACGGTCGCCGCCCGTGTTGAATGAGTCTTGGCGTTTGCAACCTTCCCTACCGCTGTATAATCCCCATGGGATGTCCGGAAAAACCACCGGCCACCCGCCTGCTTTTTCCTTAGACCCACGGAGCCTGAGCCATGAGCCATACGTGCCGCATTGAACTGGATGGAAAGACCCATGACTTCCCCATCATTCAAGGAACGGAAAATGAGCGGGCCATTGACATTAGCGCCTTGCGCGACCGCACCAACTACATCACCTTGGACGATGGGTATGGCAATACCGGTTCCTGCAAATCCGCCATCACCTACATCGACGGCGACCAAGGGATTTTACGCTATCGCGGCATTCCGATTGAGCAGTTAGCCGAAAACAGCACCTTTACCGAAACCGCTTGGCTGGTGATCTGGGGTCGGCTGCCGACTCAGGAGGAACTCACCCGCTTCAGTCATCGGCTGACCCAGAATGAAATGATGCACGAAAGCCTGCGCAGCCATTTCCAAGGGTTCCCGCCCAACGCACCGCCCATGGCGATTTTGTCGGCGATGATCAATGCCATGAGTTGCTACGAGCCGGAGATGATGGACATTGAAGATGAAACGACCCTGGAACGGGCGGCGGCCCGGATCATTTCCAAGGTGCGCACGGTAGCCGCAGCCAGCTACAAGATGTCCATCGGCCAGCCGTTGATGTATCCGCATCCCGAATACAAGTACTGTGAGAACTTCCTGCACATGATGTTCTCGCTGCCGTATCGGGAGTATATCCCCAGCCCGGAAGTCGCCCGCGCCCTGAATCTGTTTTTAATCCTGCACGCCGATCATGAGCAAAACTGTTCGACCAGTACGGTGCGGATGGTAGCGTCCAGCCAGGCCAATATGTTCGCCAGTTGCGCGGCAGGCGTCTGCGCGCTCTGGGGACCGCTGCATGGCGGCGCTAATGTAGCTGTGATCGAAATGCTGGAATTCATCCGCCAGTCCGGCATGAACGTCGCTGAATACGTGAGCCGGGTTAAAGCGAAAGACACCAAGCTGCGGCTGATGGGTTTCGGCCACCGGGTTTATAAGAATTTCGATCCCCGTTCCAAGATTCTCAAAGCGGCGTCGGACAAAATGCTGGCAAAGATGAACATCAGCGATCCGTTGCTGGATATCGCTCTCGAACTGGAAGCGGTGGCGCTCCAGGATCCCTATTTCGTCGAGCGCAAACTGTATCCGAATGTGGACTTCTACAGCGGCATCATCCTGCGGGCGATGGGCATTCCGGTGAACATGTTCACGGTGATGTTCGCTATGGGCCGGATTCCGGGCTGGATCGCCAACTGGAAGGAGCTTCACGACGATCCGAAGTCACGCATCTATCGGCCCCGGCAAATTTATACCGGGAATACGATTGGTGATTACACGCCGATTGAGCAGCGTTAAGGGAGCCTGGGGATTGACGCCTGCGGTCGATCGGTTACGCCAGGATTTCCAGGGACTCAACACTCGTTACCACCTCGCTGACGGTCGCGAGACGCCCCGTTATTACCTGGATTCCGCCGCTTCGACCCTGGCCCTGCGCTGCGCCCGGCAAGTTGCGGACGAGCTGCTGCGCTACTACGCCAACGCCCACAGCCAAGCGCATTTCTCCGCGCGGATCGTTAACCACGCCTATGACTGGGCGCACCGACAAGTGCTTAATTTTGTCGGGTCAAGTGATTCAGGGCATCATGTGGCCTGCTTTGCGGGGTCAGGCAGCACGGCCAGTTTAAACCGCCTAGCGCGAGCGCTGGCGGCGCGGCGTCCGGAACGGGACATCGTGCTGGTTTCGCTGATGGAGCATCACGCCAACGACCTGCCGCATCGCAGGCACGCTAGCCAGGTGATTCATATCCCGCTGACTGGCGCAGCACCGATGTTAGGGGCCGTGGATACGGCGGCGCTCGCGCAGTTGCTGGGGCAATATCGGGGCCGGGTTAACTACGTCGCGGTATCTGCCGCCAGCAACGTGACCGGCATCGTCAATCCAGTACACGACATTGCCGCACTGGCTCACGCTCACGGCGCTTGGGTGGTGGTCGACGCCTCGCAATCGGTCGCCCACGCTCCGCTGTCTCTCAGCGACACCGGGGCGGCGGAGCGGGAACTGGATGCAGTCGCATTCTCCGGCCACAAGTTGTATGCGCCAGGTTCGCCAGGCGTGATGGTCGTGCGGCAGACGTTGCTGGAAGGTCACGAACCGGATGAACTGGGCGGCGGTATGGTGGACGATGTCAGCGTGAACGGCTATCAAATCACTGACCGCTTCCCTGACCGTGAGGAAGCCGGGACGCCCAACATTCCCGGCGCAGTACAGCTTGGCGCGGTGTTGAATGTGCTGCAACGCATCGGCATGGCGCAGGTTCACGCCGCCGAACAACGGCTATTGCGGCGTCTGCTGGCGGAGTTAACGGCTATTCCGGGCGTGCGCGTTTATGGCGATCTCGACCTTGACCGCACCCCGCGCCTGGGCGTGATCTCCTTCAACCTGGTGGGTCTGGAGCATGGCCTGGTCGCCGCCGTGTTAAATGATTATCACAATGTCGCCGTGCGCAACGGCTGTTTCTGCGCCCATCCCTATGTCCGTGAGTTGCTCAAACCGGAATTATGGGAACTGGACCTCGATCCTGATGCGGATGATGCCGAGGCGCTGATTCAGCCTTGGCGGGGTATGGTGCGGGCCAGTCTGGGGCTGTATTCAACAGATGAAGATATTGATGTGCTGTTGACTGGCATCCACGATTTGCTGGCCAATCCGGACCATTATCGTGCTCAGTATCAGGCGGATAGCGACGGGAATTTCCACCATCGAACCTTCACTGTTTCTGCTGCATCGCTATTCGACCCGGAGGCCGCAGTGGAACGGACACTGGCACAGTTTAGTGCAACTCCTGTGCTATAGTAATGGAACCTCTTACTGACAACCGGGTCTCTGCCGCCATGCCTGATTTCCTGCGCAAATTCATTGGCCTGATGCTGATTTTCGCCGCCGTCGGTGTCGCCTCCTGCCAGGCGCTGGTCGCTTCCTGTTCGTCCAGCGCCGCGCCGATGCATACGCTGCGCTGATCGCCGAAACCGCGATCTATCTATGGGCCGCCTTCTGCTGCTGACCGGCGTCATCCTGATTCCGTTCACCGTCCTCATTCTGCTGATCAAACGGATGACTCAAACTATGGCCGAACGCTACCGTCTTCCTTCTGGCCAGTTCCCTTCGACCAAGGGTTTATTGATGTTCCTGTTGCCGCTACCGGTGCTGATCGCCGCCATTCTGGCGTTGGCGCGCGGCCAACTCGGCCCGCTGATCGGCGATGCCATCGGCTATAGCCTGTTTCTCGCCGGAGCGCTGCTGCTGCGGCGTGGTCTGCTATCGGAGGGCGATTACGACCGTCGCCGGGTCGCCAAAGCGCCCTGGCCGCTGAAAACGCTGGGCAGCGGGTTCATCGCCCTGGCCACAGGGGTCACCGCCTGGCTGGGCGCTGGCCACCATCCAGCCATGGGCGGCGCTTTCGGGTTGGCGGCGTTGTTGGGCTGTTATCTGAACTACGGTTTCGACCCGCGTGCCGCGAAGCGTCTGACTGACCGCGACGGTATCGACGTAACAGAGCAGGTGGTGCAGGCGCTGGAGCAGGCGGAACGCACCATCGCCGCGATTGAACAGGCCAGCCGCGATATTCGCAATGCGGAGATGAACGCCCGGCTGCGGCGTATCGCCCAGTTGGCCAGGGATATTCTGAAACTGATCGAGGAAGACCCTCGCGATCTGCGTCGCGCCCGCAAGTTTCTGAATGTCTATCTGGACGGTGCGCAGAAGGTGACCGAGGGTTACGCCAAAACCCACGCCCGCGTTGCTGCGCCGGAACTTGATGACAATTTCCGCCGGGTGCTGTCCACGATTGAGGAAGTATTCCAGGAACAGCAGCAGAAGCTGCTGGAAACCGATATGACCGATCTGGATGTGCAGATCGAGGTGCTGACCACTCAGTTAAAGCGAGAGGGTGTTATTTAGAAGGTATTTTGTATCGCCTTTAAGGCTACTCTTAAAGTATCCTTTTTAAATCATCCACCTTTTTTGTAAGGAGTTGAGCTACATGTCTACTAACCCATCGCCGGTTCCGACTGCAAATCCCACCGAAATTCCCACGTTGCCGGCGATGGCCGGGGTGTTTGCCGCCGCGCTTCCCCAAGTGCAGCAAGACTTGGCGGCCCGCGCTCCTGATCCCGCCCAGGATCAGCAACAGGTTGCTGCTCTGGCCGCGGAAATCAACTTGCGCGACAGCAACTCGATTATTTTCTTTGGCAGCAAGGCCCAGGAACAGTTGACTACGGTCTCCGACAGTATGCTGGAGGGTGTGCGCAACAAGGACAGCGGCCCGGCCGGAGCGGCGTTAAACGATATGGTCAGCGTATTGCGCGGCTTCGATCTCGATGAGTTGGACCCGAATAAAAAGCCAGGCTTTTTCGCCAAGCTACTCGGCAAGGCCAAGCCCCTGGCCAAAATCGTTCAGCAATATGAACTGGTGCGCAACCAGATCGACGATATCAGCAACGCCCTGGAGCGCCATAAGACCCAGTTGCTGACTGACATCGCTTCGCTGGACCGGCTGTACGGCGCAAACCTGGACTATTTTCACTCGCTGGAACTGTACATTCAGGCCGGCGAGGACAAGTTGCGCCAGGTGGATGCCGAGGAGCTGCCGGCGCTGGAGCGGGAGGTCGCCGCCAGTGAGGACATGGTGAAGGCGCAGAGCCTGCGCGATCTGCGCGCCAGTCGCGATGATTTGGAGCGGCGTGTTCACGATCTCAGGCTGACCCGCCAGGTCACTATGCAAAGTCTGCCCAGCATTCGCCTGGTGCAGGAAAACGACAAGAGCCTGATCGGCAAAATCAACTCAACGCTGGTCAATACGGTGCCGCTCTGGCGGCAGCAACTGGCTCAGGCGATCACCATCTACCGTTCCGGCCAGGCCGCTCAAACCGTCAAGGCGGCTTCCGATCTGACCAACGACCTGCTGGCAGCGAATGCCGATAATCTGCGGCAGGCCAATGTTCAGGCGCGAACTGAGATTGAACGCGGTGTGTTCGACATCGAAACGGTGAAGAAGGCCAATCAAACACTGATAGCCACCATTGAAGACAGTCTGCGCATTGCCGACGAAGGCCGCCGCCGCCGGCAGGAAGCGACTACGCAACTGGAAGCCTGTGAAACCGAATTGCGCCAAGCGCTGTCTGCCGCCCATGCGCGAACCCGCCAACCGACTGGAGGTCACTGAGATGGGGTTGTGGGACAAATTGATGGGCGAATTCGTCGATGTTATTCAATGGATCGACGATTCCAATGACACGCTCGTCTACCGCTTTGAACGGCATGGCAACGAAATCAAGTTCGGCGCGAAGCTGACGGTGCGGGAAGGCCAGGTCGCGGTGTTCGTCAATGAGGGCCAGCTCGCCGACACGTTTGAACCCGGCATGTACGAACTGAAGACGAATAACCTGCCGATTCTCTCGACCTTGCAAGCGTGGCAACACGGCTTTCAAAGCCCGTTCAAGGCCGAAGTCTACTTCTTCAGTACCCGCCGCTTCACCGATCTCAAATGGGGTACGCAGAATCCGGTGATGCTGCGCGATGCCGAATTCGGGCCGATTCGGCTGCGGGCCTTTGGCAGCTACGCCATCCGGGTCAAGGACGCCGCAGTCTTCCTGCGCGAGATTGTCGGCACGGACGGGCGCTTCACTACCGATGAAATCACCGGCCAGTTGCGCAACATGGTGGTCTCGCGCTTCACCAATATCCTCGGTCAGGCGAAGATTCCGGCGCTGGATTTGGCCGGCAACTATGATCAACTCGGCCAATTCCTGCTGCAACGCATCGCTCCGGAATTTGCAACCGTCGGGCTGGAACTGACCAACCTGCTGGTGGAAAACATCTCGTTGCCGAAAGAGGTCGAGGCAGCGCTGGACAAGCGCACCAGCATGGGCATCGTGGGCAATCTCGACCAATACACCCAATTTCAGGCAGCGGAAGCTTTGCGCGATGCTGCGGCTAATCCCGGCGGCGGCTCCGAGGCGATGAACATGGGTCTGGGGCTGGCGATGGCCCAGCGGCTCAGTGAGACACTGGCGCGTCCGGCGCAACCAGCACCCGCGCCGCAACCGGCTCCAGCTGCCCCCCCGCCACTGCCTGCTGCTCATCCCTATTTCATCGCGGTGAACAACGAGCAAGCCGGGCCGTTCCTGATGGATGAGTTGCAACGGCAGGCGCAGGCCGGTCAACTGACCCGCTCGACCATGGTTTGGACACAGGGTATGGCGAAGTGGACGCCGGCTGGAGAAGTGGCGGAATTAAATACCCTGTTTGCCAATCTACCACCACCCTTGCCCAATGTCTGAATGCTGCGATCAAGCGGGCATTGGATCTTCACAACCCGACTCTTTCACGCAACGTAAAGACCTAAGGAGGTCATCATGGGACTTTTCGATTTCGTCATCAACCAGGGTAAGAAACTGTTCGGTGCGGGCGACGATCCTGCTGACAAGATTAAACAGGAAATCGAGGCCGCCAATCCCGGCATCAAAAATCTGGATGTCAAATTCAAGGACGGCCAGGTCCAGCTTTCCGGAGATGCCATAACCCCGGAAGCCATGGAAAAAGCGGTCCTGTTGGCGGGCAACGTTCAGGGAGTGGAAAAGGTTTCGGCCGATCAGGTGAAAGCCCCGCCGCAAACTGGCCAAGTGGAGTATTACACGATCCAGGCAGGCGATAACCTGTCGTCCATCGCCAAGAAATTTCTGGGCAACGCTTCTGCGTACCCGAAGATTTTTGAAGCCAACCGCGAGGTCATCAAAGACCCCGACAAGATTTATGTCGGCCAAAAAATCCGCATTCCGCTCGGCTGAATGCCAGGATAATTCACCCACGAGGATGACGGCAGCGACTGTCATCCCTGCGCCAATCACCAAAGGGGTTAAAAATGGATGCATTAAAGTTGCTGGGCAGCCTGTTGGGCAATAACGCCACGTCATCGGGGCAAGGCGGACAGATTCTCGGTCAATTGATCGGCAGCCTGACCGGAGGCGGTGTACAGAGCGGCGGGGCCGGTGGTGGCCTGGGCGACCTGCTCGGCGGCCTGACCCGAGGCGGTGTGTCGAGCGGCGGGGCTGGTGGTGGCCTGACCGACCTGCTTAGCGGCCTGTCCCAAGGCGGTGCGCAGAGCGGCGGGGCTGGTGGTGGCCTGGCCGACCTGCTCAGTGGCCTGACCGGAGGCGGCGTCAGGCACCAAGGCAGCGCTGCTCCTGGTGGTTCCAACCTGTCAAGCCTGCTCGGCGGTCTGGCTATGGTCGCCCTGCAAATGTTCAACCAGCGCGGCGCAGCGTCAGGATCATCCTCGTTTGCCGCATTAGCCAGCGTAGCATCCGAGCAAGCGCCCCCAGCGGCGGTAGATGCTGCTCAGGCGCACCAACAAGCTTTGGCTTTCATCAAGGCAATGATCAACGCCGCCAAGGCTGATGGCCAGATTGATGCTGAGGAGCAGCAGAAAATCGTTTCCAAGCTGGGCGATGTCGGTCCCCAGGAAGCGGCGTTTATCCGCGAGGAGATGGACAAGCCTTTGAATTTCGATTTTTTCGCCGACATCACCCAAGACCTGACGCCACAGATTTATGCAGTATCCCTCATGGCCATTAACCTCGACACGCCTGCCGAGATAAGCTACATGCAACAGCTCGCGCAGGGTTTGGGGCTGGATGCCCAGACGGTCAACGGTATCCATACGCAATTGGGTTTAGGGCCGTTGTTTAGTTGAACTTCTACCGGATAATGAGCCGACATTATGCCACATGGCATTTTTTCCGAAGCAACGTCGGCATTATGCCACATGGCATATTTCCCCACCGCCGCCCGTCCCCCATACCGGGTTGAACCGATAACCGACACCGGTTTCGGTGAGCAGGTATCGGGGACGCGCTAGGAACGCGCTCATTTTGTTTGCGACGGTTGAGAAACTGAGGGGGGCCGGACGCTGGTCAGCCATATGCGTGAGGGTCCAGACGCTCTATAACCATCCGACCCGCTTGAAGCGAACATAGAGTACCCCGCAGATTGCAGTGATCAGGAATAGCGCGACCGGATAGCCGTACTCCCACTTTAATTCAGGCATGGCTTCGAAGTTCATGCCCCAGACGCCTACCAGAGCGGTGGCCACGGCGAATATCCCGGCCCAGGCGGCCAACCGTTTATTCACTTCGCTGTGCTCAATCGCCACCATCGACAAGTTGACTTGGATCGCGATACCGAGAGTGTCCCGGATCGCGTCAATGGACGTGTTGATACGGACGAGATGATCATACACATCCCGGAAATATTCCTGAGTACTCGCGCAAACTTGTGGCACCCATCGACCATGAAGATTCGCCACCGCCTCCAGTAAGGGCGCAACGGCATGCTTAAGCACCATGACCTTACGCTTCAATTCGTACAATTGCTCGATATTGGAACGCGCCGAGCCCTTGGCAAAGATCTGCTCCTCAATGGTTTCCAGTTCCGACTCGAGTGTGTCAACCAAGGGAAAATAACGATCGACCACGGTATCCATCAGTGCGTAAAGAACAAAGCCAGATCCTTGGCTCAGTAGGTGTGGCTCGCGTTCGCAACGCTCGCGGACGCTGAGGAAACTTTGCTGGCTGCGGGTACGCACTGACAGCACGTAGTTTTCGCCAACGAAGACCGCTACCTCGCCGACCGTCAGCACCCCATCCACTATTTCCAGCGGTTTCATGACGGCAAAGAGTGATTCGCCATATTCCTCGATTTTCGGTCGCTGGTGGCCATGGCGCGCATCCTCGACGGCGAGTTCGTGCAGGCCGAACTCAATCTGCATCTGTTCGAGTTCAGCGGGTTCCGCATCTCGCAGCGCAACCCAGACAAAGCAATCCGGATGGCTGACGTAATCGCTGATTTCCGCGACCGAAATGTCGCGGAGCTTTTTTCCTTCCTGGTAAACAGTGCAGTTGATCAGCATGGCTGAGTGATTTCCAAGAGCAAAATTTAGACTTGGGCTTTTGCTTTCCGCCATTCCCGCGTTGGCAAAAATCCAGCAGGCTGCTGAATAAAGCGGTTACCCGTTTTCGCGAGTATAGCGAATTCAATGAGTTGCTGATAGTCCTGAAGCTATCCCGGGCAACCGCTTAACGCGGTTTCCGCCAGATTCTGAACAAGATATTGAGTCTGTCCCACCAGGTCAGCCGCTTGTCCGCCAAAGCTTCCAGGAAATCCGAGAGTACCTTGGAATGGGCTACCGCATAGTTGACGAGCAACGTGCTGGGAATAAATACTACAGTAAAAATCAAAAACTTGACCCAGCCCGGATTATCGGTTTCGTCAAAGATATTCATGCCGAGAAACCCGGTCGAAACGGTGGCAATCAGCCCCAGCGTAGTCACTACTGTCAATCGCACCACGGTATTAGCCTGACGCCTAAGACTGTCGCTATCCAGATATTGATTCATCTCTTTCACTGACGTGCTGACATCCTGATAAATCTGGTCGGTGTTGAGATGGCCGGTGAGCAGTCGGAACAAATCCCGGACCAGAACCTGGTTGGAGACTTCATGGAACCAATAGCGTTGGTTAAAGCGCAGGAACGTTTCCATGATCCGGCGGACTTCCCGCTTGAAAGTCCTTACTGAATCTGTGTCGCGGATGTCGAGCTGGCTGATCGCCTCAACCAACCATTCCGAGAACAGCATCAGAGTGCCCTTGTGGAAGTGGGCAATCAGGTTAATCAGGAAATACTGGTGGCGGAATTGGCCGAGCAGGCCGGTTTCCGGGTCGACGAAAAAGCGTTCGCTGGCCTTGCCGATCACCACGAAGGCATGGCCACAACACAGGTAGCGACTGGACATAGCCGGGTTGGCCGGGTTCCAGAACTTGTCGTTGCAGTAGTGTTGTTCGAAATGGGCCAGCTCTGTCTCGGAGTACGGCAACGTCTCGGATGGCCCCGCCTTGGTGATCAACGCCAGCCGGGCGAAATCGCCGCGCGTCAGGGCCTGGGGATCGCTGAAGCTGAGGTAAGCCAGCAGCGGCATGCGGTGGTATTCGATCTCCCGGTAACAGATCACGCCCTCGCGATCGGAATGGTGCAAGGCCAGCGGCCACAGCAGATATTCCCAATGAGCAGAGACATTGGGGGAACGGTGCTGACAAACAAACGAGAGGTATCGGTGCCGATTTTCGTAGTCGGATACCGCCAGCGTCTCGCCCATCGCCGAGAGCCATTCCACTCGTTGCGGACACTCCCCGCCCCGACCGTCAGCCTCCCAAAATGACGGGTAAGCCCGTCCAACCTTGAACAGGATATCCTCGGCTATCAGCAGCGGAATGTCGTTGGCGAAAAACTCCAGCACCAGTATGATGATGTCGAGATCGTAGAAGAAATAGAGGTCAACGTGGGCGATCTGAAGCAGCAGTGGCGGTGCTTGCTCGTCGAGTACGACCCGCATTTGTGCAATATCGCGCCGGCGGAATACCCGGATCGGGGATTTGCCGTAGCCGGTCTGTCCTTTGCGGCCCGCCCCCTCACCATACAAGAAGCGTTGCACATAAGGCAGAAAGGTCACGAATTCCTTGTAATGCCGTTCTTGGAAATCTGCGGGATCGCCGAATTCATCCGCTACTTCTTGCCAAGGACAACGTTCGCCCAACGTCTCCAACAGTTCCCAGTATTTCGAGAAATGCGTTTCTTCCGTTTGGCTCGGTATCACCCGCAACGGCCACAGCAGGATTTGGCGGAAATGGCGGACTAAAGGAGGGGAAGTTATGGTTGTTGCCTCGTTCATCGATGACCATCTCCCATGCTCGCACGTCCGGAACGCGCTATTCACGGCCGGGACTCAGGCCGCAATCTGTCAAGCGCCAGATTCAGCGCCAGCACGTTCACTCGCGGCTCGCCGAAAAAGCCCCACTGGCGATCTTCGGTGTATTGAGCCACTAAAGCCTGCACCACTTCTAGCGCCAGTCCACGCGCGCGCGCCACACGCCCAATCTGATAGTCCGCAGCCGCCGGGCTGATGTGCGGATCAAGCCCACTGGCAGACGCCGTGACCAGATCAATAGGAATCGGCGTGACATTGCCCGAATCCGCTTCGCACAACGTTTTGACGCGAGATTCCACCGCTACTTTCAGCGCAGGATTGAGCGGACCAAGGTTGGAACCACCGGAGGCTGCCGCGTTGTTGGGGTAAGGGCTGGTCGCTGACGGCCGCCCCCAAAAGTATTTCGGGTCGGTGAAGTTCTGGCCGATGAGCCGGGAGCCGACCCGCTTGCCGTCGCGTTCAATCAGGTTGCCAGCGGCTTGTTCGGGAAATAGCGCCTGGCTAATACCCGTCACCAATAACGGGTAGAGTAGACCGGTCACGATAGACAGCAGAATGAAGAGCGTTATCGCCGGACGAATCAGGGTTCTCATGGCACGTTGCTCCTTGGAGTTTTTACGCCCAGCCCGCGAATGAAATGAGCAGATCAATCAGCTTAATCCCAATGAACGGGACGATCACGCCGCCCAAACCATAGATGAGCAAATTGCGCCGCAATAATACCGCCGCACCCAGTGGCCGATATTTGACGCCCTTCAAGGCCAATGGGATGAGGAAAATAATGATCAGGGCATTGAAAATGACGGCTGACAGAATCGCCGAGGCCGGGCTGGTCAGACCCATGACATTCAACGCCGCCAATTGCGGGTAAGTCGTCACAAATGCCGCCGGGACAATCGCGAAATACTTGGCGATATCGTTCGCAACGCTGAACGTGGTCAGCGACCCGCGCGTCATCAACATCTGCTTGCCGGTCTCGACAATCTCGATGAGCTTGGTCGGGTTGGAGTCCAGATCCACCATGTTGCCGGCTTCCTTGGCGGCCTGAGTGCCGGTATTCATCGCCACCGCCACATCGGCCTGCGCCAGCGCCGGCGCGTCATTAGTCCCATCGCCGGTCATGGCGACCAGCCGACCTTCGGCCTGATGCTGGCGGATCAGCGCCAGTTTGGCTTCCGGCGTGGCTTCGGCGAGGAAATCATCCACCCCGGCTTCGGCAGCAATCGCGGCGGCGGTCAGCCGGTTGTCGCCGGTGATCATCACCGTCTTGATGCCCATTCGGCGCAATTCGGTGAAGCGCTCTTTGATGCCGCCCTTCACGATATCCTTGAGTTCGATCACACCGAGAACCTTGGGGCCGTCAGCGACTACGAGGGGGGTGCTGCCTCGACTAGCCGTTTCATTCACCGTGTGCGAAACCGCATCCAGGAACCGACCGCCCAAGGATTCGACCTGCCGGCGAATAGCGTCCGCTGACCCCTTGCGAATCTGTCGACCGTTCAGGTTCACACCGCTCATCCGGGTCTGCGCTGAAAAATGGACAAAGGTTGCGCCAAGCGCATGAATATCGCGTTCCCGCAGATTGAAACGCTGCTTGGCGAGAACGACGATGCTGCGCCCCTCCGGCGTCTCATCCGCCAGCGAGGCGAGTTGCGCGGCATTCGCCAATTCCGCTTCAGTCACACCGGGTGCCGACAAGAACGCGGATGCCTGCCGGTTGCCGAGCGTGATGGTGCCGGTCTTGTCGAGTAGCAACACGTCCACGTCACCGGCCGCCTCCACCGCCCGCCCGGAAGTTGCAATGACGTTCGCCTGCATCATGCGACTCATACCGGCCACGCCGATGGCCGACAGCAACCCGGCGATGGTGGTTGGAATGAGGCAGACCAGCAGGGCGATCAGTACGGTGATGGTCACTGGCGAACCAGCTTGCGCGGCGTTCACGCTAAACAGTGAGAACGGCAACAAGGTAACGGTCACGCCGAGGAAAATGATAGTCAGAGCCACCAACAAAATGGTCAGCGCAATCTCATTCGGTGTTTTCTGTCGTTTGGCGCTCTCCACCATGGCGATCATCTGGTCGATAAACGCCTCGCCGGGATTGACCGTCACGCGGACCACGATCCAGTCAGATAGCACGGTGGTGCCACCGGTGACGGCGCTGAAATCACCGCCGGACTCCCGGATGACCGGGGCAGACTCGCCAGTGATGGCGCTTTCGTTCACTGAGGCGACGCCCTCGATCACCTCGCCGTCAGCCGGGATCATGTCGCCGGCCTCCACTAGCACCACATCGCCGCGTCGCAGATCGGTGCCGGGCAGCAAATCCATCGGGGCACCGTAGTGCGGTTCCCGCAGTTTCTTAGCCACGACGGTCTTCTTGGTGCCGCGCAGCGAGGCTGCCTGAGCCTTGCTACGGCCTTCAGCCAGCGCCTCGGCGAAGTTGGCGAACAGCACGGTGAACCACAGCCACATCGCGACGGCGAGAATGAAGCTGGCGGGCGCTTCGCCTTGGCCGCCGAGCGCCTGCGCCCACAGCACTGTGGTCAGGATGCTGCCGACGTAAACCACGAACATCACCGGGTTACGCCATTGAATACGCGGGTCCAGCTTCTTGAAGGCATCGACAATGGCGGGCCGCGCCAACGTCGGATCGAACAGAGCAAGCGTTTTATGTGACATGTTGTTTTCTCCTCTCCCTCAGTCTTAGTGGCCAGACCACAGCATGAGATGCTCGACCACCGGCCCCAAAGCCAGGGCAGGGACATAGTTCAGCAGGCCCACCAGCAGGACCGTGCCGATCAGCAACGTGACGAATAGCGGTCCGTGGGTAGGCAGGGTACCCGCAGTGACGGCGATGCGCTTCTTCGCCGCCAGCGAACCAGCGATAGCCAGCACCGGCACGATGACCGCGAGACGGCCAAACCACATGGCGATGGCCAGCATCACGTTGTAGAAGGGCGTGTTGGCACCGAGACCCGCGAAGGCGCTGCCGTTGTTGTTGCCGGCCGAGGTGAAGGCGTACAGCACTTCCGAAAAACCGTGCGCCCCCGGATTGAAGATGCCAGCCTGGCCGCTAGCGGTCATGACGGCGATAGCGGTTCCGGCCAGTACCAGCAGCGGCGTTACCAAAATCGCGATGGAGGTCATCTTCATCTCGTAGGCTTCGATCTTCTTGCCCAGATATTCGGGTGTGCGGCCGATCATCAGGCCGGCGATGAAGACTGCCATGATGGCGAACACTAACATGCCATAGAGACCGGAGCCGACGCCGCCGAACACCACTTCGCCGAGCTGCATCATGACCAGAGGCACCATCCCGCCCAGCGGTGTGAATGAGTCATGCATAGCGATGACCGCGCCGCAGGAGGCGGCGGTGGTAATGGTGGCGAACAGTCCCGAGTCGGCGATGCCGAACCGGGTTTCCTTGCCTTCCATGTTGCCGCCCGCCTGGGTCGCGTTGGCGGCTTGATCGACGCCAGTGAACAGCGGGTTGCCCTGCTGCTCGAAGGTGATCGCCGCGACCGCCATGACCGCGAACAGGACGGTCATGGCGGCGAGCACGGCCCAGCCTTGGCGGGTGTCGCCGACCATGCGGCCAAAGGTGTAGCACAGTGCGCCCGGAATGAGAAAAATCGAGAGCATCTGAAAGAAGTTGGTCAGCGGCGTCGGATTTTCAAAGGGATGCGCCGAGTTGGCGTTGAAGAAGCCGCCACCGTTGGTGCCCAGCATCTTGATCGCTTCCTGCGAGGCAACCGGCCCCATGGCCAGGGTTTGCGTCTGAGTGGCAACCGGCTCCGTCACCAAGTTGCCCTGATCGTCCTTGAGCGGCTGGCCGGCGACGTCCAGCTTGGGCTGTTCATAGGTGGTAACGTCCAGCGTTTCGACTTCTTGGTAAGCGGCGAAATTCTGAATGACGCCCTGACTCACCAGAAACACTGCAAACACCAGCGCCAGCGGCAACAGAACGTAGAGCGTGATCCGCGTCAGATCGACCCAGGCGTTGCCGATGCTCTGTGCGGTATGACGGGCAAAGCCACGGATCAGGGCGATGACGACGACGATGCCCGTCGCCGCTGACAAGAAATTCTGCACGGTCAGGGCGAGCATCTGCGTCAGATAACTCATCGTCGATTCGCCGGCGTAGCCCTGCCAGTTGGTGTTGGTGACGAAACTGACGGCGGTGTTGAACGCCGAATCGGGGCTGACGTTGGCCATCTGCTGCGGGTTCAGCGGCAACCAGAGCTGGAACCGTTGCAGGGCGTACACAGCGAGCACGCCCAACCCGTTGAACAATACGATAGCGAGCGCGTAGTGCAACCACCCCATTTCTTCGTCCTTGCGGACGCCGCAGAGGCGATAGATCACCGATTCGATGGAACTGCCCATACGCAGCGCCCAAGTGGGGCGTCCTTCCATGACATCCGCGATGTAAATACCGAGTGGCTTGACTAAGGCCAGGAGAACGAGCAGGAAAAGTCCAAGCAGTAACCAGGCGTGCGAGGTCATCATAAATCCTCCGCCATGAAGAGCGCGGCGATGAGATAGACCAGCAGCCCGACCGAGACGAGGCCGCTGAGAACGTAGAGCCAAGTCATGGCGCACCTCCCAATTTGGCACAACCGGCTACAAGACCGGCGATCATAAATAAATAAAAAAACCGAAATATGCTGACTAAATAAACCTATCCGGCGCTTCTGTGTATAAGAACGCCCTGATGAAGCACGGATAGTTCATACAGTCAGCGTCTCCGGACTAACCAGTCGCAGAGTTCGATGATGCCGGTCATCAGCAGGAATAACAGCAGCATAACCGCCAACATGAAGAGATCGTCCATTGCGCACCTCCACAGGTCATGACGACATGGATGAAGGATACAAATAACGATGTAAAAGAGTGATAAAAAGGCAGCAACGATCCGTAAAAATCCTGACAATCGCCGGTAGCATCAAAATTTCGACCGGCATGTTGCTGCGCGTCGCCAGGTACTGGGCCGTTTCGGCGCGACGGATGAGATTCTCGGTGGATGGGTTTACCTTTCGACAAAAGCCCGCTCGATCACATAATGACCCGGTTCGCCGACATGCGGCGAAATGACGAATCTCCGGGCGTTCAGGAGGGCGCAGGCGTCTTTCAGCAATCCTGGGCTGCCGCAAATCATCGCCCGATCCTGTTCGGGATTGAGCGGCGGCAGGCCGAGGTCCGCAAACAGCTTGCCGCTGTCGATCAAGTCGGTCAGTCGGCCTTGATGGTGGAAGGGTTCACGGGTCACGGTCGGGTAGTAGATCAGTTTCTCGCGAACGCTCTCGCCGAAGTATTCGTTTTCCGGCAGTTGGCGGGTGATGAAATCAGCATAGGCCAGCTCGCTCACATAACGAACGCCATGCGCCAGCACGACCCGGTCGAAACGGTCATAGGTCGCCGGGTCCTGGATGATGCTTAGAAACGGCGCCAGACCCGTGCCCGAACCGAATAAATAGAGCCGCTGACCGGGCAGCAAATCGTCGATCACCAAGGTACCTACCGGCTTGCGGCTGACCAGAATGGCGTCGCCTTCCTTCAGGTGTTGCAGCCGCGAGGTCAACGGGCCGTTTTGCACCTTGATGCTGAAAAATTCGAGATATTCCTCGTGGTTGGGGCTGGCGATGCTGTAGGCCCGCATGAGCGGGCGGTCGTCCACTTCAAGGCCAATCATGACGAAATGGCCGTTGTGAAAGCGCAACCCCGGATCACGGGTGGTTTTGAAGCTAAACAGCGTATCGTTCCAGTGATGAACACTGAGTACACGTTCGGTATTAAAAGCTTTCATCGGTCGCCAGGTCAAAAGCCGCTACGCCAGCCTCTCTGGCCGGCCCAGGTAGCCGACCAGACAGGTTAAGAACGATTGCGGGTTGTAGGAATGTGAAAATCGGCGCTACTCACCGAGATCGAGAGTAACGCAATTTTATTGAACACCCAACAGCGCCAACATGATGCCACCCGAGATAGCGGTTCCAAACACTCCGGCCAGGTTTGGTCCCATCGCGTGGAAGATCAGGTGGTTATGGGGATTCGCCTGATTCGCCACGATATGCGAGACCCGGGCGGCGATGGGAACGGAGGCGATACCGGCCGAGCCGATTAAGGGGTTGATCTTATCCTTGAGGAATAGGTTCATGATCTTCGCAGTGACCACGCCAGAGGCGGTTCCGAACAGGAAGGCGAGCAGGCCGAGTACGACGATCAAGATCGTATCCCAGGTCAGGAACTTGTCGGCCGCCATGGTGGAGCCGATGGCCACGGTCAGAATGATGATGATGATGTTCATCAGCGCGCCGCCCGCCGTTTTGGCCAACCGCTCGGTGACGCCCACTTCCTTGAGTAAATTGCCCAGCATAAGCATGGTGATCAGCGGAGCGACCGGTGGGAAGAACAGGTTGACGATGATGGCGATCACCGCGGGGAAGACGATTTTCTCCAGCTTGCTGACCTTGCGGATCTGCGCCATCTCGATCCTGCGCTCCTCCGGATTGGTCAGCAGCTTCATCACTGGCGGCTGGATCATGGGCATCAGCGCCATGTAGGAGTAGGCGGCCACCGAGATCGGGCCGAGCAGATGGGGGGCCAGTTTCACGGTGACGAAGATCGCCATAGGGCCGTCAGCCCCACCGATGATGCCGATAGCGCCCGCTTCACTGATGGTGAAGCCGACCAGCTTGGCGAGAATCAGCGCCACGAAGATGCCCAGGTGCGCGCCCGCTCCCAGGATGACCAACTTAGGATTGGCGATCATGGGACCGAAATCAGTCATGGCTCCCACTCCCAAAAAGATCAGCGGCGGAATGATCAGCTTGGCAACGCCCTCATAAGCGTAGTGAAACAGTCCACCCTCTTGCACCACATAGAGCAGCGCGGAGACCGGCGGTCCACCCGGCACATCCGGAGGTCCCGGCACGTTGGCGACAATGCAGGAAAAGCCGATCCCGATGAGCAGAAGCGGCTCGTAATGTTTGGCGATGGCCAGGTAAATCATGGTCCCGCCGATGACGATCATCACCAGGTTGCCAAAATTGAAGTTGGCTGCCCCGGTTTGTTGCAGCAGCGCGTTGAAAAAGAACAGAATTTGATCGAACAACTCCCACTCCTCCCGTCTTAATGATTAGGTGATTCGTTGAAGATGCGGCAGAAGCCTAATGGCCGCCTTCCCGTAGTTTTTTCTCGTCAATCTCCCCCAGTCGGTTCAAGTACGGGAAGAGCGAAAGAACAAAACCAATGCCGGAAATCACCACAAAGCTCAGAAAAAAATCGATGATGCTCAACAGGATGGCGCCATAAACCGTATCTGGAATCATCGTCATTTACCTCCACGGGAAATAGGTACAGTGGGATTTGAGACTACCCGCGAGATGAGTCGGGCAATTCAGGAATAGAGATCGATCAATCGGCCACGGATACGCAGCGCCAAGTCACGCAATTCACCCGGCTCGCGAAATGCCGCCAAGGCGGTATCCGCTTCCTGCCAGTTTTCATCGTAGACGTAGCGCCGCGCGGCCATGGCGAACCGCTCGTAGGCGGTTCCCACGGCCAGGTTCAGCAACTGGTCGATATCGGCCCGCGTCTCTTCCAGCACCGCCTGATCGGGCGCAGATTCCTCCAAGGCTCTGATGCGATGCGCCAGGGTTCGGATATCATCCCGAACAATCGCCAGCAGGGTCAGGGTTTCGGCCAGCACTTCCTTGAGCGCCGCTGTATCCTGAGCGGCATCGGCACAATGGATAAGATTCTCAATAGATTGATCTTGCGGGGGGCGGGGCATGGCCGGTTCCTCACGATGCTCGCGGTGGGGTTGTTTAAAGCACGAGCTTTTTACCTGAAGAGCCGCAAAGAAACCGTAAAAATAACAAGATACTTTGTAAAAATTTCGTATAAAGGCCGGATCGCGGTCGTTGGCAACGACATCACGACGGACAGAACCGATAACCGACGCCGGTTTCAGTGAGCAGGTATTGAGGACGCGCCGGATCGGCTTCCAGCTTCTGGCGCAGATGCCCCATGTAAATTCGCAGGTAATGGCTGCGTTCCGCATACGCCGGCCCCCAGACTTCCCGCAGGAGCTGACGATGCGTCAGCACTTTGCCGGGCCGGGTCGCCAGCGTGGCCAGCAACCGGAACTCAATCGGCGTGAGGTGTACGGGTTGCTCGGCGCGAAACACCCACCGGTTTTCCAAATCGATCGTCAATTCTCCAAAAATGATCTGAGCGGCGCCATCCGGTCCCCGCGCCGAGCGCCGGCAAACCGCCCGCACCCGCGCCAGCAATTCCGCCACCCCAAACGGCTTGACCAGATAATCGTCAGCGCCAGCGTCCAGCGCTGCAACTTTGTCGTATTCCTCGATCCGAGCCGACAGCACTAATACGGGCATACTGCTCCAGGCGCGCAGATCGCGGATGAAATCCACGCCGTCGCCATCGGGCAGGCCGAGATCGAGAATGACCAAATCCGGCTTGCGGGTGCCGGCTTCCCGCAAACCGTACTGCACAGTATCCGCCTCACACACCCGACAGCCTTCGCTCTCCAGCGCCGTGCGCACAAAGCGCCGGATCGCCTGTTCGTCCTCGACAATCAGGATGGTCAACGGGGATTCAGAGATGACGTTCATGATGATTCCGGGATTTCCTCGGTTTCCAGCGGCGGCGGGGTTTCCAGCGGCAACGTGAAGGTGAAGCTGGCGCCGCCCACCGCCCGGTTCGCTGCCTGAATCTGGCCGCCATGCGCTTCGATAATCGCCCGGCAAATCGCCAGTCCAAGACCGATGCCGGGCGCCGCCGACTCTGCATGACCCCGGGTAAACTTTTCGAATAATCGCTGTTCCCGCCCCGTCGGCAGGCCGGGACCTTCGTCCCAAACCTCGACGTTCAACCGGTCGGCGTCGATGAATGCGGTGACGCCAATCACGGTATCCGGCGGCGTGTATTTGGCAGCGTTTTCCAACAGGTTCACCAATACCCGCTCGATCAAGACCGCGTCGCAATGGATCAGCGGCAGATACGGATCGAGCGCCAGCCGCAGCGGATGATTGCGCAGCGGTTGTTCCAGCATCCGCGTCGCTGAACCTACCAGTTCTTCCAGCGACTGCCAGTCCTTGCGTAATCGCACCCCACCAACCTGCAATCGAGCCATGTCCAGCAGGTTATCCGCCAGCAACGCCATCCGCACCGCTTGTTGGTGGATGGCGTTCAGCGATTCATGGTGGGGAGACTGCTCGGCAGTCAGTTCCAGCGCCAGCGTTTCCGCCAATCCGATCAGTGCAGTGATGGGGGTGCGCAAATCATGGGACAACGCCGCCAATAGGGAATTGCGCTGCCGCTCCGCTTCCATTTTCACCAAAGTATCGCGGGCTACTATGGCGAAATGCACTCGCTCCAGCGCAATGGCCATCAACGCGGCGAAGGTGTCGAGCAACCGCCGCTGTTCCGGGATCAACAACAACCGCCGTTGTTCGGGGGCCACGGCCAGCACCCCGCGCGTGCGCATCGGGGCCTTGAGCGGCAGATACAGCAACGATGCGGCGGGCAAGGTATCGGTGCCCAGACCCGCCGGCGTATGGCGGTCAAAACACCACTGGGCAATGGCCAGATCGACCTTCGGCTTGCCGGCGCCGGGCCGAACGGGAGGGGCTTGCAACCGGTCGTGGTCATCGGGCAAAAGTAACTGCGCCTTGACCGGGAAGCTGGCTTCCATACAGCGTTCGCTGATCTCAATCACCTGTTCAGCTACTAGCGCTCCCGACAATTCGCGCGACATCTCGTAGAGATAGCGGGCGCGCTCTTCACGAGCGCGGGCTATCTGGGCTTGATAGCGAAACCGGGCGGTGAGTTGGCCGACGACCAAGCCAACGATGAGCATGACTATAAAGGTCAGGATCGACTGCAAATCGTGGAGCGCAAAGGCGAAATAGGGCGACACGAACAAAAAATTGAATAATGCTACATTGACGACCGCCGCCAGCACGGCCGGGCCGCGTCCGTACCGTACTGCCACGCCCACCACCGCCAGTAAAAACAGCATGACGATATTGGCCTGATCCAGGTAGGGGGACAGGGGCGTAGCCGCCAGCGCGGTTCCCAGGCAAATCAGCAGCGTCGCCCCGTAGGATTGCCCCAGGGAAGATTGCACCCATCGTGCTTCATCCTTGACTTCCGCCGCTGAGTTAAGTGTACGCTGAGGCGATTCATCCCGCGCCAGCGCCAACAGGTCCAGCTCCGGGGCCAACCGGGTGAGTTGCTCGACGCAGGAACGCGGCTGGAACCAACGCCAGCGCCGGTGACGACTGCGCCCCACCACCAGCCGGATCAGACCGTGCTTGCGAGCGTATTCGACAATGGCCGGCGCGATGCTGGCGGCGCCTAGGGTGGCCGTGTGCGCGCCGAAATCCTGAGCCAGTTTGAGTGTCGTGAGAATCGCCTGACGGCGGGCATCCGGCAACCGTTGCAACGCCGGCGTTTCCACATATAAGGCATGCCATTCGCAGTCCAGTTTGCTGGCCAGCCGACTGGCGGCGCGCACCAGGGCATCATTGCCGAAGCCGGGACCGACGCATACCAGCAAGGCTTCACGGAGCGACGGAACGCCGCCAGCCTGCCGCTGATAGCTCTGCATCTGGTCGTCTACCCGATCAGCGGTGCGCCGCAGCGCCAGCTCGCGCAGGGCAATCAGATTGCCCTTGCGGAAGAAGTGTTCGATGGCGCGTTCAGCCTGGTCCGGCAGGTAAATCTTGCCTTCCTTGAGCCGTTGCAGGAGTTCATCCGGCGGGAGATCGACCAACACCACCTCGTCGGCCTGATCGAAAACCCGGTCGGCGACCGTTTCCCACACGCGAATGCCGGTAATGCCGCCTACCACATCGTTGAGACTTTCCAGATGCTGGACATTGATCGTCGTTAAAACGTCGATGCCCGCATCCAGCAATTCTTCGACATCCTGCCAGCGCTTCGGGTGCCGACAACCGGGAGCGTTGCTGTGCGCCAGTTCATCAACCAGAATCAGCGCTGGCCGCCGCGCCAGCGCGCCGTCAAGATCGAACTCCCGAAGCATCCGGTTCCGATAGGGCACTTCCTTCAGCGGCAGTATTTCCAGGCCCTTGAGTAACACGGCTGTTTCGGCGCGGCCATGGGTTTCCACAATGCCCACGACGATCTCGACGCCTTGTTCGTGCAACTGACGAGCGGCCAGCAGCATGGCGTAGGTTTTACCGACGCCCGCCGAAGCGCCGAAAAAGATTTTCAGCTTGCCACGCTGAGCGAGCGCCTCGTCTTCCTTAATGCGGTTGAGCAACTGGTCGGGGTCGGGGCGCCGATCATCGTTCATCGCCGGTTTATTCCTGGATCATGGCGCTGGACGGGTCGGCCTCAAATCTCGACCAGCGTTCCCAGTTCAACGACGCGGTTGGTGGGAATGCGGAAGAAATCAGTGGCGCTCTGCGCATTGCGCAGCATCCAGATGAAAAAGAGTTCACGCCACAGCATCATCGGCGGCGCCAGCTTGGGTACTACCACTTCCCGACTCAGGAAGAAGGAGGTTTTTTGAAGATCGAACGCAAGGCCCTTCTCACCGCATAACTCCAGCGCTTTAGGGATGTCCGGCTGCTCCATGAAGCCGTAGCGCACAAACACCCGGTAGAAACTCTGGCCCAGGTCAACAACCTCCACCCGGTCTGCATCAGCGACAGATGGCACTTCGGCAGTCAGCACCGTGACGAAGACGCTGCGGGCATGCAACACCTCGTTATGCTTGATGTTATGCAGCAACGCCGAGGGCGCACCTTCGGGCCGGCTGGTCAGATAAACGGCGGTGCTGCTGATCCGCGTCAATGACCGCTTTTCAATTGAACCGATAAACTGATTGAGGGGCATGGTCAGGTTGCCCATCTCTTTGAACAGGAGACGCCGACCTCGCCGCCAAGTGGTGAGCGTGGTGAAGGACGCCAGCGCGATGACGATGGGGAACCAACCCCCTTGCAATAGCTTGATAGCGTTGGCGGAGAAGAAGGCGAGATCGACCAGCAGCAGAGCGCCGAACAAGGGTGCTGCGAGCCAAGGATTCCAGCGCCAGGCGAGGAACACGACAAACGACACCAGGATCGTGTCGATCATCATTGTACCGGTCACCGCGATGCCATAGGCCGCCGCCAGGTTGCTGGAAGACTGGAAGCCAAACACTAGCGCCATGACCGCCAGATAGAGCGTCCAGTTAGTGAAAGGCACATAGACCTGGCCGACTTCCATGTGGGAGGTGTGGACAATCTTCATGCGCGGTAGGTAGCCGAGCTGCACCGCTTGCCGGGCGACCGAGAACGCGCCGGAAATCACTGCCTGCGAGGCGATCACCGTCGCGGCGGTGGCCAACGCCACCATCGGGATCAGCGCCCAACCGGGCGCCAGTAAATAAAACGGACTCTGGATCGCCGCAGGGTCTTTGAGCAAGAGCGCGCCTTGGCCGTAGTAATTCAGTACCAGTGCCGGCAGTACAAAGCTAAACCAGGCGACGCGGATCGGAAATTTGCCGAAATGCCCCATGTCGGTGTACAGCGCCTCGCCGCCCGTGACCGCCAGGACCACCGCGCCGAGCGCCAGGAAACTGGCCCCTGGGTGGTTGATCAAAAACTCCAGCGCGTAGGCCGGATTCAACGCTACGAGGACGGCTGGCGCTTCCCAAATGCTGATGACGCCCAGTATTGCAAGGATGCCAAACCAGGCACACATGATCGGGCCGAAAAAGCGACCGACCGCGCCAGTGCCATGCCGCTGAATCCAGAACAGGCCGGTTAGCACCACCGCCGTAATCGGCAGCACGTATTCCTTGAGCTGCGGTGCGACCACATTCAGCCCCTCGACTGCACTGAGGACCGAGATGGCCGGCGTGATCATGCTGTCCCCGTAGAACAACGCGGCGGCGAAGATGCCGAGCATGGTCACGAACCAGGTGGCCCGTGAGTTTTTAGTCAATTCCGTGACGCGGGCGAGCAGCGCCAGACTGCCGCCTTCGCCGCGATTGTCGGCGCGCATGATGATGGCCACATACTTGAGGGTGACCAGTACCATGATCGTCCAGAAGATCAGCGATAACACGCCGAGGATGCTCGCCGGCTCTACCGTTATGGGGTGATGTCCGGCAAAAGTTTCCTTGAGGGCGTAGAGCGGGCTGGTGCCGATATCGCCAAACACCACGCCAATGGCGCCAATAATCAACGCCGATGGGCGGCTCGCAGGTTCATGCGCCGACATTCTGCAGTCTCCTTAGAAATTTATAAGAACCCCTCTCCCGCAGACGGGAGAGGGCAGGGGTGAGGTTTTTTCAATCACTGAGCTGGCCAGAGGCTGTATAAAAACGCCTCTTTTCGTGATTGGGTAATCAACCGCTACTACAGATAGCGCATTTGCAGATAGATCATGCTGATCACAATCGACAACAGCATGATCGGAAACGCCATCAGCGTGTACTGAACAAAGCGGATCGGCTGGCCGGCCCGTTCAGCGAACCCGGCGACCACCAGATTGGCGCTGGCTCCGATCAATGTCCCGTTGCCGCCCAGACACGCGCCCAGCGACAGCGACCACCACAGCGGCATCAAACCCTCCGGGCCACCGAAGGTGGGGGCCATGGCTTTGATCAGCGGGATCATGGTGGCGACGAAGGGGATATTATCGATGATCGCCGACAGGATCGCCGACGACCAGAGAATGACCATGGAGGTTGCCGTCAGGTTGCCGCCGGTCAGCGCTAGCATCTTGTCGGCTAACAATCTGAGTAGGCCGGTGCTGTCCACGCCATGTACCACAATGAACAGGCCAACAAAGAAGAAAATGGTAATCCATTCGACTTCGTTGAAGGCTTCCAGGACGTGCTTGCTTTGCTCCTCCGGGCCGTGTCGCCAATTAGCCAGCAGCAACAGCAACGCTGCGCCGGTCATGGCGACGGTGGCGGCTTCCAGCCCCAGAAAGCGTGCGAAGATAAAACCGGCGATGACCAGGCCGATAACGATCAGGCAATGCCTGAGCAGCATCGGGTCAGTAATGGCCTCATATTCATTGAACTGCATGACCCGCTGACGATCTTCCGGTGCAGCTTTGAGATACCGGCCCCAGATGAAATAAATCGGAATCAGGGTCGCCGCCATGATGATAACAATGACTGGCGACAGGTTATAGGCGAAATCGTTAAAGGTCAGTCCGGTGGCCGAGCCGATCATGATGTTGGGTGGATCGCCGATCAGGGTCGCGGTGCCGCCAATGTTCGATGCGAAAATCATCGCGAACAGGTAGGGATACGGTTTGACCTTCAGTTCCTCGGTAATCAGCAGGGTCACGGGTACAACCAGCAAGACCGTCGTCACGTTGTCCAGAAACGCGGAAGTCACCGCCGTGACCAGTGAGATCATCACCAGAATACCCCAAGGCTGGGCATTCACTTTCTTGGCTGCCCAGATCGCCAGGAACTGGAAAATGCCAGACTGGCGGGTGACAGCGACGATGACCATCATGCCAATCAACAGGCCGATGGTGTTGAAATCGATCCCGCGAATCGCTGCTTCCTGATTCAGGATGCCCAGAACGATCATTAACCCCGCCGCCAGCAGTGAGACAATGGCGCGATTGACCTTCTCGCTCATGACCACCCCATAGGTGATCACGAATAACAGGGCCGCCAGCCACATAGACCCTGCGGACGCAACTTCTCCAGAACCGTGCATGTCAGTGATGCTCCTCAAGCAGAGTGTGTAAAACATCCGAGGAAGAAATCATTCCTTCCAGGTGATGACTATCACGATGTACCACCGGGATGCTGGTATGGCTGTGCAGCATCATCTGTACGATCTGCATGGCGGGAGTGTCGGGATGCGCCACCGGGTCCCGGTTCAACCATTGACTGACCAACTCTTGGCCGCGTTCACGCAGTCGTTGCGCCAGGTCATGGGCGGTTTCGGTAATAAAAGCCACATTGTCCAATCCTTCGCGCATCAATACGGCGGTGGGCAGGGTCAGTTGCAAGACCGAGTAGATGCCGAAAGTACCCGCATAGCGGCCCTGCTCGTCGACCACCGGCAGGTGGCGCAGGTGGTGCTGAAGAAGGACCTGAGCGGCGGCGGCGACGGTGTCGGTCGTGCGCAGCTTCACCAGGCTGGAACGCATCAAGGTGCGGGCTGTCATGAAAAACCTCCTGATTTAAGGAAATGCCACAACAGTATAGAAAGGAGGTTGTCGGTGTGCGTAAAAATGTTGTAAACGCTGGCTCCGGAGAATGCAGTGCTGAACCTGCTACACTTCATAGAAAACTCAAGGAACTGACGCTATGTCGCAAGAATCCGGAACCTTCTCTCCGGACAGTCTCCCCGAACCCCGCCGATTCCCCTGTGCGCAATGCGGCGCTTCGCTCGAATATGCCCCAGGCGCTGAGGTTCTCCGTTGCAGCTATTGCGGCCACGAGAACGCTATCGTCGCTGCTCACGCGCCGATTGCAGAACAGGATTTCCAGCAGACGCTGCGTGAACTGACGAACTCCGTAGCTACCCGTGAAAGCATTGCTATTCATTGCGAGTCTTGCGGCGCTTCCTACAGCTTTGATGCCGCGACTCATGCCGGGGAATGTCCGTTCTGCGGCGCACCGGTCGTGGCGAAAACCGCACAACATCGCGAGTTGCTGCCTCAAGCCCTGCTCCCGTTCAACATCACCCGCGACCAGGCCCATTCAACGTTCCGTCAATGGCTCGGCAGCCTCTGGTTCGCGCCCGGCAAGCTCAAGGACTACGCCCGCAATGACGCCCGCCTGACCGGCATGTACGTTCCCTATTGGACGTATGACGCCGCCACGGCCACGAGTTACCAAGGCGAACGCGGCGACAATTATCAAGTCCAGGAAACCTACCAGGCGATGGAAAACGGCAAGGTGGTCACTCGCACCCGCATCGTCACCAAAATTCGCTGGCGTCCAGCGTCCGGGCGGGTCTCCCGGTTCTTCGATGACGTCCTGGTGCTGGCCAGTCGTTCACTGCCACGGGAAATTACCGAACGGCTGGAGCCTTGGGATTTGGCGAATCTGACGCCTTATCAGGAAGCGTATTTGAGCGGCTTCCGCAGTGAAATGTATCAGGTTGAGCTGGACCAGGGCTTCGAACGCGCCCGAGAAATTATGGCAATCACCATCTGCCGGGATATTGAGCGTGACATCGGCGGCGACCACCAGCGCATCCACGCGATGGATACCCGCTATGGCGACATCCGTTTCAAACACATTCTGCTGCCAGTCTGGATGTCCGTATTCCGCTTCCGGGACAAGATTTACCGATTTGTGGTCAATGGCCGCACCGGCGAAGTCCAGGGCGAGCGGCCCTACAGTCCGTGGAAGATCGCCTTCGCTATCCTGTTAGCGGCGCTGGCCATCGGCGGCGGCCTGGCCATCTGGCAGCACTATCACTAATCTTCCCGCATTCACCCTGAACATCGGCGAGCGCCTCATATACAAATCCATCCTTGACCAGACCGAATTGCGGCGTTCCCGGTGTCAGGGTGCGCCATAGCGCCCGTTCCTCCGACGATTTTTTTAAAAGCGGGTTGAACCACCCAAAAATCCAACGCGCTAATCGCCAGCAAAACCGCCGTGAAGAGGGATACCGTCAAAAAAACAGCTTTCAGCTTTAATTTCATCATGTTCTATTCATTATAGTTCACTGATACGATTCAAAATTTTGACAAATCCACTCCATTCCTGCGAGTTTGCGCTGATTTTAACCAACACGCTCAAACTTCGCGGATTCGGTATCGGTAGCCGTAGCGACGCCCAGTTCCAGAAAATACGCCAGCAATGCCAGCAAGCCGACGCCAACCGCCCATCCGCCCATCTGCCAAGCCCAGATCGAGGGAATGCCGAATAACCAGGTCGCCGGTGCGTTGGGATCGCCGAACAGGGTATTGCCGATAATCGCGCCGGGACCAGCGACGATCAGCAACCATAACCCGGTCAGGATGGCGATGGGCCATACCCAGCGGCGCTTGTGCGGCGGCAACGCCGTCCGCTCCGCCAGCCAGCGATGACATTCCAACTTGCGCTCGGCGTCATCGCGGGTCAAAGCCGATATCAGCATGGCGACTCCGAAATTGGCCAGTAAACCCCAGGCGGCGGCATGAATGGTTAGCGGCCAGCGGCCCCAGACGGTGATGCCGAACCAGCGCAATCCTGCCGCTTCGGTCAATGTGACGGCGACCAGTCCCAGTAACAGGCCCGCAGTAACGCCCTGCCGGGTCAGAAACGGCCAGTAACAAACCGCCGTCAACGCCGGAACCATTTGCAGACCGTAGGACACCGCCAACCCGCCCAGCAACGCCAGCGCCTCGCCGGACGCACTGGCAACCAGCAGCGCCAGGATCACGATGCCTACCACGCCCATGCGCCCGATGAATTTCAGCGTGTGGTCGTCGGCGCCGGGCCACAGGAACCGCTGAAACACATCCCAGGCGATCATGCCGCCCGCCGTGGCCATATAGCAGGAAGCCGTCGATTCCATGGCGGCCAGCGCCGCGATAGCCAGTAACCCGACCAGCCACGGCGCGGTCTGACCCAGCAGATTGATCAACTGTGGCGTCAGCAAGTCGCGCCCGCCTGGCCGGTCGAGCAGGTCTTGATGTTGCAGTTCTTCGACCATCACCGGATGGACCAGATCGGGATGGGCGTCCATGAAGGTCCGATCTGCACCGAGAAAATGCCCGCCGACGCCTTGAATGGCGGTGAATGCGATCAGGATCAGCCCGATCACAAAAGCGGAAGCCCAAACCTGCTGGGCGGCGAACGCGGGGCGGCGACTGGCCAGCGCCAGCATCGAAAAGGCCGGTGAAGCCTGAATGCCCATCAGTCCGATCAGATAGGTGAGCACCATGCTTCCGGTCCACGCCCCACCCATCGCCTGCGAGCCGTCACGCACCCACTGGACCGCGCCGGGAATCGCCAGATAGTGGCTGTAGCCGTCGGGAGTCCGGCGAGGATCGTCCTGGGTCAGGGCGATCACTCCGGCCATCAGTCGATCCCACCCGCCGATGTAATGGAGCGTCAGCAGACCGATAGTGACGATGCCCGCCGCCAGCAACAGCATTTGCAAAGCGCCGACCCAGGCCACGGTGCGCAGTCCGCCCGAAGCGACGTAGCTGACGACGACACTGGACAGCACCCACATGCCAAATTCCACACCCAGCAGCCCATCGGTCAGAACATTAAACAAAAATCCGGCGGCGCGCAGTTGCAGGCCGAGATAGGGAACCGAGAAAAACAGCGCCACACTCACCACCAGCAACCGCAGCCAATCGGAACGGAAATACCAGGCCAGCATGGCGCCCGGTGTGGTGAAGCCATAACGCCGACTTAGCAGCCATTGTCGCTTGAGAAACAGGATGCCCGTTAACGGAATGGTCAGCGCATAGAACGAAGCGTAGGTGTATTGCCAGCCTTCCGTGTAGGTCAGGCCGGGATGGCCGATGAACGTCCAGCCCGAGAAACAGACCGCGGTCGCCGCCAGCGTGAACAGCATTGGCGACAGCTTGCCCCCGGCCAGGAAATAGTCCGCCGCCGTGTGCGCCCGTCGGGCGCCGATCACGCCCCAGACGATGCAGTAAGTCCAGTACAGGATCATACAGCCGAAGATCCAGGTGATTTTCGGGGTCAGGGCGGCCATTTCGGTCATAGGTTTTCAACGTATGAGGTTCAGTCAGAAATAGGTTTGCAGTCCCAGGCTGAATTCGGCGACGCCCTTCCAGTAGCGCCCGTCTACGCGCAACGATAAATGCTGCTCCAGCGCCAGGTTCTGCGTGATGACCGCTCGCAGCCCGGCATCCTGCTCGCCGCTCCGATAGTCCAGCCAGGTTGCGCTGGCCAGCACTTTCCAAGCGGCGGTCGGTTGCAACAACACTCCGGCGGTCAGGCTCGGCCCGGCGCGGTGATCATCGGCCAACTCTGCGCCGTAATCCAGTTCCAGTCCCGGCCAGCCGAACCACACGGTCCGCCAGGGCCAGGTCGTTTCCGCCGCCAGCCCCAGCCCACCGCTGAGATTGAAGGCGGTGCGATTCGGATCATCCGAACGTGGAATAGGTTCCCAACCGGCGTGAATCCACCAGGCCGAGCGCGGCGTCAGCGCATTGCAGGGCGGCAGCGAGGTGATATCGAGTACTGTCAGCCGATCCAGCGTCAACCCGCCGCGCTCTGGGTCATGACGCACCGCGACGCTCAACAGCTCAATCTGGGCGTCCGGGGTGTAACCCGCATCGGGTTCCAGCAGATCGTGATAACTGGCCCGTGCGTTCAACTCCACGAATGCCGCGCCGTCCCGCTGGCCCAGCCCGATGCCCAGTCGTCGCGAGGCATGACCGGTTTCCGGGCGGGTCGCGAAGGGTTCAATCGCGACCGGCGCGGCAGGAACGGTTAACGCCTGACGAGCGGTCAACAGGCGATGCGCGCCAGCATCCGGCGGCGGATCGACGCCCTTTGCACCGTGGCTAGTCCGCTGATACTGGCGCTGATCCAGGGCCAGTTCCAGTAATAAAGCTTGTCGTTCTGGAGCCAGTCGGGTCAATTCCGGCGCAGCGGCCAGATCGGGATCCTGCCACAACCGCCGCGCCAACGATTGTTCGCTGGCCGTCAATGCCGGGTAACGACGCTGAATAACCGTACCACGCGCTGGCCGGGCGACCGCTTCACCGACCAACCCCGGTTGTTCGACCATCTGGCGGATCGTGTCCGCCGGCAGCGTCCATAGCGTAAAAGCATCGCTCAACCGCAAGTCTGGATCGGCGGCTTCCAGCAGAGTCAGCAATTGCCAAGCGCAGTTCTCCCGGAAAAAGTAATAGTCAAATTCGATGCCGCGCAATTCCCAGAGGTGTTCGATGAGCCGTTGCAGTTGTGGCGGGCGCAGATTCAGCCGATATTCCCAGAGATCGCGGCTTTCCAGATCGCTGTAGGTGCGCACCAGCTTGTAATACGGCTGGATGTCGAAGCGGCCCTTGAATCCTCCAGCGATGCCGTCTATAGCGTACATCAGGACGTTGCTGTCGGAATCGTCAGCGGCGTAGTTGATCGTATAGGCCAACAGCCGGGTTTGTTCGGTCTGGCCGCGCTGATCCAGCCGCAGCAGGGTATGGCCGAACAGCGAGGCGGGATTATTGAGATAGGCCGAGGCAAAAATGAGGGTGGCTGCTTCGGCGTTCAGTTCCCGGAACCAGTGCTGGAAACGCTCGCAGGTCTGCGGGGGCAGGCGGCGGTCATCGAAGTCCAGTTCCGCTTTCAACCAGCGGTAACGGGCGATGAAGGCGCATTGGGCGGGTTGGGGATCGCCGCCGACCGGCTCGTCGGTGAAAAAAGCGCGCAGCGTCGCCGCCAATTCCGCTTCTGGATCGGTCTTGCCGATTGGGGAGAGGAAAAAGCGCGGATCGTCGGCGTCGCTGACGACGCCTTGGGCATTCAGTCGGTAATGCAACAGCGCTGGCCACTCGCGCCGTGCCGCCAGATCAGCGGTGTCAGCACGGGCCAGCAATTCGGCCAGATAGGCGGAATCAGCGCGGGCGTTCGTTGCAGGGAGCAAAGTTCCCAGCAGCAGAACGCCGATGAGCGGGAGAATCGGAAGAATCAGTTCAACGCCAGCCGCTGACCAAAGCGGGGTTCCGCCTGCATTTCCCGGTTCAACGTCGCCAGCATTTCGGCGGCGCTGGTCTGGTCGCTGGGGAACAGCACGGTAAATTTCGCTTGAGTGAACGTGAAAAATTCCGGCTGGTGTCCGGATTCGACGCCGAGCAGGGTCGCCAGTGAGGCCAGATATTCACCCTGGCCGGCAGACATATCCTGCTTGATCCGGTCCAGATTGACGTTGGCGAACTCGGCGATTTGTTGCTGGCGGTTCATGAACGTTGTGCTGCCGGAACTGCCCGCGCTGGAAGCGGAACTGGGGTCGGTGACGACCGTGCAAGCGGCAGCCCCCAAACCGAGGGTGGCGATTAAGGCAGCATTCAGCAGAAGTTTCATAAGTGGATCCTCAAAAAGCACCAGGTTGCATTCACAATGAAGATTGAAGGTCATAAGGTTAAAGGCTAACCGCCAAAGGTTAAAGGCATATCGCATGAAAAGTCATTTTTCGCTGGTCCTGCTGTCTACCCTGCAATGCAACGCGGATTGCGAGTATTGCTTCGAGAACAAAACCACCGATCGGCTCACTCTCGACCGACTGAAGGAAATGATCTGCAAGGTGCTGGATTATATGGTCGAAAAGTCGCTGGCGTCGCTCACCCTCTACTGGCAGGGCGGCGAGGCAATGTTGTTGCCGCCCAGTTGGTATGAGCAGGCCCATGAACTCATCCAGCGTGAAGCCGAAGCGCGAGGCAAGCAGGTCTTCCACAGCCTGCAAAGCAATATGCTGGCCTACAGTTCCCGCTGGAATAAGGTGGTCGCCGAGATGTTCGGCAACTCCATCGGCACCTCGCTGGACTATCCCAATCTGCACCGCAAATTGCTCGGTCAGGGGCCGGAGAGTTACAACGCCATCTGGACGAAACGGGTGCAGGAAGCGCGGGCCGCCGGGATTGACGTGCAGGTCATCGCCGTTCCCAATCAGGCCACTTTGGACATCGGCGCGGAGCGCTTCTATACGCACTTCGTCGATGAACTCGGCGTTACCGATTTTCAGGTGAATACGCCTTTTCCGGGCGGCGAAGCGACGGCAGCCAAAAAGGCGCTGCCGGTGGCCGAAGTGGAGGCGCTCTGCCGCTTCTATACCGAACTGGCCGATGTCTGGCTGGAGCGCGGCTACTCGCGTGGCGTTCGGGTCGGGCCGCTCGATGCGCTACTGGCGCATTTCAGCCATGAGCCGGCTACTTTACCCTGCATCTGGAGCGACAACTGCGCCAATGCGCTGGTGTCTATCGACGCCCGTGGCTATGTCGCGCAATGCGATTGCTGGGTGACCAGTTATCCCGACTATCACTACGGCAATATTTTCGAGTGCGACAGTTTCGGCGAACTGCTGCGTAACAGTCCGGCCCGCAAGCAGTTCAATGAACGACCAATCCAGCTCATTCAGCGGGATTGCCTGAGCTGCGATTATCTCTCGCTATGCCACGGCGGTTGCCCGGTGCGCACCTACACCGTCCATGGCTCGCTGTTTGAGAAAGATCCCTACTGCGAGTTGTATAAGGTGATGTTCAGCCGGATGCAGCGCGCAGCGCGAGATCTGGCGCGTGAGGCCACCGCGACGCAGTGCGTGGCGGCGTGATCGGTACGGCGGCGCGGCGGATGGAATATGCCATGTGGCATAGCAATGCACCTTTCAGCCGCCGCGCAAAGTCTTTGCATGAACTCCCGATTTTATTCAGCTAAAATAACCCGTCAGTTGGTTGGGATTTTATCCCTCCTCACTGGAACTTGGATTTATCGATCCAACATCACAAGCGAGAATCCTCATGAAGAAACAAGAAAGCGTTTGGCTGGCCGCAACTCTGGGCTGTGTCTTGTCGATGCCGGCGCTAGCTGCCCAACCAACGGATGCGGACAAGTTCAAAGAAGAACTCAAGGCGGTGTTGAACCAGCACGACGAAGCGATCAACACACAGGATATCAAGGCCCTCATGACGTTTTACGCCGACGCCCCCGGTGTGGTGTTAATGGGTACGGGGCCTGGCGAATTCTGGAAAGGCAAGGCAGCAATTGAAGAGTTCTACAAGCAATTTTTCCAGGATTTCAAGGCTGGGACCCTCAAGCATGAATGCCCGGAAGCCTCTAGTGGAAATGATGGCGATGTGGCTTGGCTGATCGCTTCCTGCAATATGCAGGACGCCACGCCGGACGGACAGACGCGCGAATACCTCCTCAACGTGTCGGGCGTGCTGAAGAAAGAGAAAGCGGGCTGGAAATTCCAAACCTTGCACTTTTCCAACCTGACCGGTGGCGATATGCCTCCGCCGGATGAAGTTCCGTCTCCAAAAGATGCCCCGCCAGCCGCAGAAACGGCTCCGAAAGCCCAATGACCGGGGATCAACTATGACTGATCAACACGATGTAAAAGATCCCGAGTGGGTTGAGGAACCCGTTGCGGAGCAACGGCGCACGTTCCTGCGCGGCTTGGGCAAGTGGTCGCAAGCCGTCATCGGCGGCGTACTGCTGGGCGGAGTGATGAGTCCGTCGGCGCAAGCCAGCAGCTGGGTCAATCGCCGTGGGGGCGGCACCGCTGCTTGGGTCAATCGCAGTGGCGGCGGCTGGGTGAATCGTGGCGGTAGTTGGGTGAATCGTTCCGGCGGCGGCGGTTGGGTCAATCGTTCCGGCGGTGGCTGGGTGAATCGCGGCGGTGGCTGGGTGAATCGTTCCGGCGGCGGCGGTTGGGTCAACCGGCGCGGTGGCAGCACCGGCTGGATCAATCGTTAAATTAAGTTTAGACGGGAGGGGCAACCGGCTTGGTTGTCCCTAAGAAGGTCAATGGGCAAGACGGCAATTTCTGAGTCTCCTGCTAACCCTTAAACTGTGGCTTGCGTTTTTCACGGAAAGCGTTTAGTCCCTCCTGGTAGTCATGGCTGTCGTACACCACGCGGCGCAGTCCCTGCATCCGTTCAAACAGTTCGGGCGTAATCGCGTGGGCACTGGCCAGCAGTCGCAACTGTTCCTTCATCACTGCAATGCTCAATGGCGAGTTGGCGACGACATGCGCAGCGAGGCCATAGACGAAATTTTCGATGTCATCCATCGGCTTGATGTAGTTGATGACGCCCAGGTTCAATGCCTGCGCCGCTGGGATCGGTTGCGCAGTGAACAGCATTTCCTTGGCGACAGGCAGGGGAATCATGTTCATCAGTGTCAGCAAACCGCCGAGATTGTAGGGAACGCCGAGCTTGGCCGGGGTAATGGCAAAGGTTGCTTCAGGCGTAGCAACCAGCATGTCGCAAGCCATCGCTACTTCGCAGGCGCCGCCCCAGACTCCGCCTTCAATCAGGGCGATGACCGGCGCGGGAAATTCCTGAATCGCCCGCACCAGGACGCGCAATGAATCACTCCAACCGAGCGGATCGCGACCCCGGTCCGGCAGTTCGCTGACATCGTGACCGGCAGACCAAACCTTGACGCCTGCCGGGGCGCGTAACACGGCAGCACGGATATTTTTTTCCCGAAAGCACTCCAGAGCAACGGTGATTTCTTGAATCAGCGCCTCGCTGAGGGCGTTGCGCTTCTGGAGATGGTTCATCACGATAGTGCCTATCGCGTCCTTGGTTTCCGTCAGAATTAGAGACACAGCAGTACTCCGAGGAGTTTGTAGGGAAATTGCCCGATGCAGTTTATGCCATGTGGCATAACCCCTCTCTCAACGAGAGAGGGGAGTGATTAGCGATCAATCCACCTTGGCAGCAGGGGCGCTGGCGGTCATTTGTTCCGCCTCGTTCACCCAGCCGCCGCCTAGCGCGGCGTACAGACTGATCACCGCCGTGTACAGCGCGCCCTGATCCTGCACATACTGAAGCTGCGCGGTGTACAGATTGCGCTCAGCATCCACCACCGTCAGGTAGTCAGAGTAGCCGTTCTGGTAGCGCAGCGTCGCCAGATCCAGAGTGCGTTGCAGCGCCTTGACCTGCAAGGCGTTATCCTGCAACTGCTCCTGGAGCTTGCTGACCGCGATCAGACTGTCGTTGACTTCGGCGAAGGCTTTTTGAATGACCTGCTGATAATTCAGCAGCGTTTCCTGCTGCACCGCTTCTGCGACCTGCAACTGACCGGTCAGCGCGCCGCCGGTGAAAATCGGCTGCGTCAGTTGACCGGCGAACTGCCAGGTTCGCGATGGCCCTTCAAACAAATCCGAGAGATCACCGCTGGCGAAGCCCAGCAGCCCGGTGAGTGAGATGTTGGGATAGAACGCCGCCTTGGCGACGCCAATCTGGGCGTTGGCGGCGATCAACTGCTGCTCAGCCTGACGGATATCGGGACGGCGTTCCAACACATCGGAAGGCAGACCTGCCGGCGCTTGCGGCATCCCCAGTTGATCCAGCGTCACGCCTCTCTGGATCGGACCGGGATTACGCCCCAGCAGCAGACTGATGGCGTTTTCCTGTTGGGCGATCAGCCGCTCCAGTCGCGGCACCTGCACCGCCGCGCTCTGGTACTCCGATACTGCCTGCTGGTAATCCAGCTCCCCGATCAGGCCAGCCTTGAAGCGCAGTCCGTTGATCCGCACCGACTCACTGCGGGTTTGCAGGGTCGCCTTGGTCACGGCCAGTTGCTTATCGAAATCTAGCAACAGCACGTAGCTGTTCGCGACCTGACTGATCAGAGTCAGAATCACCGTGCGCTTGGCTTCCTCAGTCGCCAGCAGTTGGGCGCGGGCCGCCTCGGTGGCGCTGCGCAGCTTGCCCCACAGGTCCAGTTCGAACGATACATCCAGATCAACCTGGTAGCTGTTGGCGGGATTCTCGCCCAACGTGACATCGCCATTCTCAGTGTTACGGGTGCGCGCTCCGACCGCATTCGCTCCCACCTGCGGGAACTGCGCGGAGCGGGTCACGCCATAGCGACCCATATACTCTTCCACCCGTGCGGTCGCGATCTGTACGTCCTTGTTCTCTTGCAACGCGGTCTGGATAAGCTGATTCAACACCGGGTCGCGAAACTGATTCCACCAGGTGGTATTGGCGAAATCGTTAGCCTGCTGGATATTGACTTCCCATTGGGCCGGAACCGGCACTTCCGGGCGTTGGTAAACCGGGCCGACCGCGCAACCGGTCAACGCTACGCCAAGCGCGGTAGCGAGTAACGTCTTACGCATCGTGGCGTCCTTCTGCAGCGGGAGTGGTGGTCGCGGTCGGTGCGGCTTCCAATGCCGCCGGTTCCTCCTGTGAGGGAGGGTTGGGGTGGGGGGCTTTCTCTTTCTTGCCGCTGGTCTTCTCGCTGATGCCCTCGAACAGCCGGAAGAACATCGGCACGAAGAAGATCGCCAGCACGGTGGCGGCGGTCATGCCGCCGACGATGCCAGTGCCGATGGAATGCCGGCTGTTGGCCCCAGCCCCGGTCGCGATGACCAGCGGAATCGCACCGAGAATGAAGGCCAGCGAAGTCATCAGGATCGGACGGAACCGCAAGCGCGCTGCTTCTACTGCCGCTTCCAGCACCGGCATTCCTTCCTCGTGCTTCATCACCGCGAATTCCACGATCAGGATGGCGTTCTTGGCCGCCAGTCCGACCAGGGTCAGCAGGCCGATCTGGAAGTACACATCGTTTTCCATCCCGCGCAGCCAGACCGCCAGCAAGGCTCCGAAGATGCCGAACGGCACCGCCATCAACACGCTGAACGGCAGCGACCATTTTTCATACTGGGCGGCCAGAATCAGGAACACCATGATCAGGCCGTAGATAAACACCATCGCCGAATCACCGCCAACTTTGATTTCCTGATAGGCTTGGCCGCTCCAGGCGAAGGAGTAGCCCTCTGGCAACACCTCGCGGGCCACCGCCTGCATGGTGGCGAGGGCCTGACCGGAGCTGTAGCCCGGCGCGGCACCGCCGGTCACCTTGGCGGCCGGGAAGGTGTTAAAGCGGGTGATCAGATTCGGGGCGCTGGTATAGTTGAGCTTGGTCACTGCCGCCAGCGGCACCATGCCGCCATTGGTGGACCGCACATAAATCTGCTTGATGTCCTCCGGGCGGGAACGGAATTCCGGGGCCGCCTGCACGATCACTTGCCACACCTGGCTATACAGGTTGAACTGGCTGACGTACAGCGAGCCGAACAGGGCTTGCAGGGTGCCGAACACGTTATTGACCGGCACACCCAGGGTGTTGGCCTGCTCGCGGTCCAGGGTCACGTACAACTGCTGTGAGGCAGCATTGATGGTGGTCGTCAACCCGCGCAGCTCCGGGCGCTGATTGGCCTTGGCGACGAAATCCTTGGTCACCTTCGCCAGTTGCTTGATGTCGCTGCCGCCGCGACTCTGAATCCAGAACTCGAATCCGCCAGTGGTGCCGAGACCGGGAATCGACGGCGGGTTGAACACCAGGGCGATGGCTTCGCCAATGCCGGCGAATTTGCCCATGATTTCGCGGATGACATTGGGGGCGCTCTCTTTGGGATCTTTCCGCTCCTCGTAGTCCTTGAACGACACGAACAAGGTGGTTTCGGTGGTCTTCATCTGCGAATCCAGCAGGCTGTAGCCGTTGACCGCGACCACGCTGCCGACTGCGGAATTAGCACGGAAGATATCGCTCATCTGAGCACCCGCTGCTTCAGTCCGATCCAGACTGGCGCCGTCAGGCAGGATGCCCACGCCGAAGACATAGCCCTGGTCTTCATCCGGCACGAAGCTGCTCGGCACTTTGTTGAACAAGCCGTAAATCGCCACCAGCATCACCGCGAACAGCGTCAACCCCAGCAGCACCCGCTTGGTGATAAAACGCACGCTTTCGGCGTAGCCACGGGTCATCCAGTCGAAGCCGCGATTGAAGGGGCCGAAGAAGAATCGGTAGAGAAAATCGGTGCGCTGGTCGCCGTGTTCGCCCGGCTTAAGCAACAGCGCTGCTAACGCCGGACTCAGGGTCAACGCCACCAGGCCGGAAATTGCCACTGAGATCGCAATGGTGATGGCGAACTGCTTGTACAACTGCCCGGTCATGCCACCCAGGAACGCGACCGGCACGAATACTGCGCCCAGCACCAGCACCACCGCGATGACCGGACCGGTCACTTCCTCCATCGCCCGATGCGCCGCTTCCTTGGGCGAGAGATGAAATTCCGCCATGTTGCGCTCGACGTTCTCTACCACCACGATGGCGTCGTCCACCACGATGCCGATGCACAGCACCATGCCGAACAGGGTCAGCATGTTGATTGAGAAGCCCAGCAGGTACATCCCGCTGAAGGTGGCGATCACCGAGACGATCACCGCCACGATGGGAATGACGGTGGCCCGCCAGCTTTGGAGAAAGATGAACACTACCAGGATGACCAGCACGATGGCTTCCATCAGGGTCTTCACAACCTCGTCAATCGAGGCTTTCACGAACTTGGTGGTATCCAGGGCGATGGAGTAGTCGAGTCCGGCCGGGAAGCTTTTCTTCAGTTCTTCCAGCGTCTCTCGCACCTGCTTGGACACATCCAAGGCATTGGCCCCTGCCTGCTGGTATACCGCGATGGCGGTGCCGATCTTGCCATTGAAGCGGCTGCGCAGGTTATAGCTTTGCATCCCCAGGGTCACGTAGCCGACATCCTTGAGCCGCAACACGCCGGCACCGGTGGAACTGGCGCGCAGGATGATGTTCTCGAACTCCTCAGGCGTGGTCAGTCGACCCTGGGTGGAGACCGGAAAGGTCAGTTCCACCGGCCCGTTGGTCGGTGACTGGCCGATTTGGCCGATGGCGAACTGCTGGTTCTGGGTCTGGATGGCGTTGATCACTTCATCAGTGGTCAAGCCCAGCTCGCTCATCCGGTCCGGTTTCAACCAAATCCGCATCGCATAGTTGGGCACCCCGAAAATCCCGGCCTGATTGGCGCCGGGAATCCGTTGCAGGGCGTTGAGCACGTACAGGTAGGCGTAGTTGCCAACAAAGGTTTCGTCTTGGCTCCCGTCCGGCGAATAGATCGCGATCACCATCAGGAAGGTGGACGATTTGGTCTGGACCTGCACCCCCTGTTTGGACACCTCCGACGGCAACTGCGGCAAGGCCAGACTCACCTGATTCTGCACGTTGACCTGGGCGATGTCGGGATCGGTGCCAATGTTGAAGAACACGTTCAGATTCATGTTGCCGGTCGAAGAACTCGACGAGTACATGTACATCAGGTTGTTCACGCTGTTGACCTGCTGCTCGATGGGCGCGGCCACGCTTTGCGACACCACATCGGCGCTGGCGCCGGGATAAGTGGCGCTCACCTGCACCTGCACCGGCGTGATGTTGGGGTACTGGGCGATCGGCAGCACGCCCATCGCCGACAGCCCGGCCAGGGTCAGGATGATGGAAATGACCGCCGCAAAGACCGGGCGGTCAATAAAGAAATGGGAGATCATCGGGCGCCCTCTCAGGGTTTGAGCAGCGTGGCGCTGGGGACTTTCGCCGGCTCGGGCGCAGGCGCCGCAGCCGGACGAATCTGCACCGGTGCGCCGGGTTGCAGCCGCACCGCGCCGTCCACCACCACCCGGTCGCCGGTTTCCAGACCGGAATTGACGATCCACTGGTCGCCGTACCAGTCGCCGACCTGAATCGGCTTGGGCACGGCGGTGTTGTCCGGGCCGACCACAAACACAAATTTGCCGCTCGGCCCCTGCATCACCGCGACTTGCGGCACCATGATCGCGTTGGGGCGAACCGCGCCCTTGAGTTGCACCCGCACGAACTGACCGGGACTCAACTGATTATTTGGGTTAGGCACGACAGCGCGGATGTTGTAGGTGCCAGTTTGCGCGTTCACCATCGGATCCACGAACGTGATCTGGCCCTTCTGCGGATAGCTCGATCCGTCAGCCAGAATCAGTTCCACTTGCACCTTGCTCAGTCCCGGTCCCTTCAACTGTCCTTTTTCCTGTTGATCGCGGATTTTCAGGACTTCGTTTTCGCCGACCCCGAAGTTGACCCACATCGGGTCGATTTGCACGATGGTGGTGAGCTGGTTGTTATTACCGGCGGGCGTGATCAGAGCGCCTTCGCGGAAATTGGCGCTGCTGGACAGGCCAGTGAGCGGCGATTTGATGGTGGTGTAGCCCAGATTCAGTTGCGCCGTATCGACCTGCGCCTTGGCCGCCTGCACTTGGGCCAACGCGGTCAGTTCGCCGGCGATGGAGTTATCCAGATCCTGCTGGCTGACCGCATTTTGCTTGGCCAGCGGCTTGACCCGCGCCAAGGTTTGGCGGGCCCGGGTCAACGACGCTTCCTGCTGGGCGAGAGTAGCCTTGGCGCTGTCCAGCGCGGCCTGGAAGGGCTTGGGATCGAGCTGGAACAGCAGTTGCCCGGTTTTCACCAAGCTGCCTTCGACATAGGCGATCTTGTCGAGATAACCTTCGACCCGAGCGTTGATTTGCACTTGTCGGGAACTGGCGGTCTTGCCGGTGAACTCGAAGGTCGCCGGAGTATTCTCCGGTTTGATGTCGACCACGGTGACGGGGGTAGGGGGGCGGGCCTGACCGGCGGGTTGCTGCGCCAGCGCGGCGGTCGTGATGAACCCCGAAACGATTAGCGCCGCCAGGGCGCGGGATAGAGCGCTCAGCGGCTGTTGCAAACGGTGTGGCGTATACACAAACGATGCCTCAAGGTGGTTGAGTAGAACTGTGGTCTTGACGTTTAACAAGATGTCATTCGGGTATTACGATGCGGGCGGTACCACGCCATGCGCTTCATCCAGGCGACGGCGCAGCTTCTGCGCCCAGTAGTTGAAAGCCTGTTGGGCGTACCCCCAACTGGAATAAGCCTTGGAATATGAATCTACCCCCTTGCTCACGGCCTCGCCGACGCCCTGGCTCAAATCCACGTCGTATTTCTTGCCCACGCGCTTGTCCACATAGGCCGCCAGCAGTTCATTGCTGCGACTGTCGCGGAACTCGACCTCGATGGCGGCATCGCCCAGATAGGGAGCGCCCCCGGTGCCGCCGCCCGAGGCAACATCCGCGACCGCAGCGTAGGGCACGACCAGGGTCACTATGCTCATGTCGGTGTTGGTCGGCTTCAGTTCAGTCACCGCGATCCGAACCCGCAAGACTCCGGGTCCCGGCTTGTTGACCAGCGGGTAGGCCGGCTCCAGCGCCTTGACCAGCGCCTGTTGGAAGTAATCAGTCAGCGTCTTAAGTTCGTTGGGATCGATGCCCTTGTATTCGGCGTCGTTTCTATACCAGACCTTGATCGGGTCCAGCATGACTTTGTTGTACTCCTTCAGATTCAAACCGGGCTTGCGGTAGACCAGCGCGCCGCTGCCATCAGGCGCGGGCTTAAGCTGGGAATAATCTTTCAGAAAACCGGAGGGCTGGTAATCTTCCGCCGTCGTCGGCTGACTGGCGCAACTGGCGATGAAGAGACCACTGCTCAAACCGAGAGCGGTCAATAACAGGCGAGTTCGATACATTCAATTTTCCTTTTGGAAAAACGGTTGGGAAGGACATCCGGCGGCGGGTCTGGCTCACCGCACGGAGTGTAGCAGGCGCTGGGCTTCCTTGAAGAAGTCCGGTTGCGGCAGCAGTTCGCTGCTGGGGAACCGGACGAACAGGGCGGTAATTCGGCGGTTTTTCCCCATGACGATTTCCTCGAAGGTCATCGAGTTGGCCATCCGGGGGGAATCGGCAGTCACTTTAGTGTTGTTGTGATCCAGAGTGAGCGCAATCGATTCGAGCTGGAGATAGTGAGCCGGTTCGCTCAGAGTCTCCGCGACTTTGGCGAGGTGCTGCTCAAGCGTGGCCGAATCGGCGCGAAGCTGGCCCAGTTCGGTTTCCAGGTCCTGCAGTTGCTGTTCGATGGCGTCCAAATCGACCGGCTCTTGGTTCGAGGCAGTCAGCGATTCAAACCCCACTTGCGCTTTTTCCAGAAGGCTGGATTTTTGCTGGAGCAGTTGTCGCTGTTGCTGTTCCAGTTGCGTCTTTTGGATACGGCTGGTGGTCAGACGCTGCAGCGCCATTTCGATCAGGAAGTCAAAGCCCCGCCTCATCAGTTCCCGGCGGGTGTCCTGTTCATTGTCGGTCAGGCAGACCAGGCGGTGGTCGCAAAAGCTGACGGTGGTCTGAGGTACGTCCCGCCGGAGAATCTCCCCGTCCATTTCGATGCCCAACGTATTTTTTTCGACTCGAACCGCAGCGAGTCCAGCGTACAATTCCACTGGCAATGGATCAGCCGTTCGTTTCAGATAGTTCCGCGTCCCGTCGCTGAAACTGAGGATTTCCCGCAGATGATCGGGTGAAGCGAACAGGGCGCGTAACCGGGGATCGGTCATGTAGCCCTGTCGGTCGGCGGTAATGGCGGGCGACAAGGTATTCACGAAGGTCACCACGAAATCGATGGCCTGTTCGACGGAGTCCCATAGCTTGCGGCGATAGTGGCTCACCGCCCGCAAGCGCGGATCGGTGCCGTCCACCACTCGCTCGATAGCCATCAACATCAATTCCTTGTCGAATTTTCCAGGTTGGCTGGCGCCGGTAAAAAGCGATTGTAAAAAGCGAAAAGCCATGGTGGTTCTCCTTAATTATGACGTTTTTGACAAGGAGCGTGAGTCGGCTTGTCGCGTTGAAACGGGGTCATCCGTCGCGTTGGCGACCAGAGACCCCTGCCGAGAGCCGACTATTGCATCGTGACCTTGATGCCGCTGGCCGATCCCGCATTCAATTGCAAGCCCTGCGTCCGCGACTCCAGGCGCATGATCACGCCGTTCTCGTTTTTAAGCTGCAAGCCACCCACGCCGCCACCCAGCGTGATGCTGGCTTCCAGTTTAGTGTAAGTGCCAGGGAATTTTGAGATTTCTTTCAAATCATAGACTTCACCTGCAGCGCTCATTTTCGAAATCCCCACGTTGACGCCTGCCGTCAGGCCACCGATCTTGAAGGGATATTTCTTGCCGTGGAAGGTCAGGGTGCCGCCGCCGGCGCTGCCGCCCAAGATGAATGCAAATTGCGTCTCATCGATCTCGACCGTCCCGGACGGTTTCTTGGCATCCGCCGCCAGAGCCAGACTGCTGATCAAAAGCGTGGCGGCTAACAGAACCGGGCCGGTCATTTTGCGAACATTGTTCATCGAATTTCACCTTAGTTAATCCAGCGGAATCCCGGCCGGGTTATACCACTGCATGGCTAACCCGACCGGGCTATTTCATGGTCAAAACTCGCGGCTGACCAATTACTTGTTCCAACCACTCCAGCCACCCATGGTGTTCCACGATTCAGCAGGCGTGGTATCGGGCGTGGCTTCCATTTTCGCTTTCGTGACCATCAGCGTCACCGACGACGGGCCTTTGATGGTCTTGCCAGGACCTTGAACGGTTACGCCTTCGGGGACTTTTACCGAGACAATCGCGTAATCCCTTACCTTTTCCTCAGGCATACCGACATAGTTTTGCGCGTTGACAAAACTGGTTTTGAACTCGGGGTTTTCCATTTGCTTCTTTACGTAAGCCGATTCCAGGATCGTGACGTTGGAACCAGGCACCACCGCGATCTGGCCAGCCTTGAGTACCTCGCCTTTCTTGTTAGTGATGGTGATACCATCAGGTACGAGCAAGTGGTATTTCAGTTCCGGTTTGCCGATACCCGCCGGAAAGCTCTTTTCCTGAAATCCCTGCGCGTGAGCCATCACGGCGCTCAACAACAACACTAGGGCTACACTGCAAAAGCGTAAAAGTTTCATCTTCAATTCTCCTCGATTGGGGACAACCATCATGGTTTGGATTAAGAGGAACCATCAACAGTCCTCTTTGGATTATGGCGGTTCCATTGCCGCCATCTGGACAAGGCGTACTCCATCACCGTAGCGCTATTACCATCCCTCCAGCAAGCGCCGTTCCTCTACACAGGTCAGATTCATTCGGAATACCGCTCAGTCGGCCTGACTTGATCCCTGTTCAGCTTGCTCAACAACCCTGGAACAGCTTCTCAATCTGTGTCAGGCGGGTGGCGCGTTCGCCGCTGGGTTTACCGACGGCGGACACGACCTGACGGATTCTGTCGAGCGCCTCTGCCCGGGTGGCCGAGTCGGCGGGCA
>Ga0116153_10000211_pt1 | contig 87747 bp, 67 predicted proteins | sample AD_UKC028_MetaG_FD_89896 | JGI IMG/M metagenome (GOLD analysis project Ga0116153, IMG submission 89896) | Active sludge microbial communities of municipal wastewater-treating anaerobic digesters from USA - AD_UKC028_MetaG | ecosystem: Engineered > Bioreactor > Anaerobic > Digestate | place: USA...
TCTGGCTAATTCAGCGGCATTGGTTGCTAAGGCAGATTCAACACTGCCTAAGGTATCCTGACCAGCTTGAAGATCCTGAGTTAAAGAAGCACGTTCGGCATCTAAAGATTCCTGAGGACGGGCAGTCGGAGATAAAAGATCTGCTGACTCGGATAAATGTCTATAGGCCTCTAATGTTGACGGTAATCTTCCTGCCTCTGCGTCCCTTACTGTCGCCTCGGCTAATTGTAATGCCTGAGCGCGCGCATCGGCAGCTGCTTGCTGATAATGTTCTCTTGATCTTACGCCGTCTAGTGCTCTTAAGCCTTGCTGGGCAGTTGCGATATCGCCTAAGAGTCTGGCTTTCTGGGATTCCAGAACAGGTTGTTCGCCGGTAACACGGGCTTGGGTTAAAGCCATGTCGGCATAGGCATCCTGGGCGGCTTGGTCAGATTTTGCGAGTGCATCGGCGGCACGGGTTTCAGCACGAACAGCCTGATGAGTGCCTTGATTTCTGGTTGTAGCATCCGCTGCCCGGGCAGAGGCTCTGTCGGCAACGGCTTGTCTGCGGGATAATGTCTGGTCAGCGCTGGTGCTGGCTCTTTGAGTTCTGGCTAATTCAGCGGCATTGGTTGCTAAGGCAGTTTCAACACTGCCTAAGGTATGCTGGGCGGCTTCGAGATCCTGGGTTAAGGAAACACGCTCAGCGGCTAAAGATTCTTGGGGACGGGCAGTTTCGGATAAGGACGTATTAATTCTTTCAAGAATATTATTCGCTGTAATAAGTGTGCTGCGACGAGCAACTTCTGCGCTCGGCGATGCCGCTGGCTGGCTAAGTTCGCTAACTGTCGCCTCGGCTAATGCTAACGTCTGCGCACGCGCATCGGCAGCTGCTTGCTGATAATGTTCTCTTGATCTTACGCCGTCTATTGCTCTTAAGCCTTGCTGGGCAGTTGCGATATCGCCTAAGAGCCTGGCCCTTTGGGCTTCCAGGACAGATTGTTCGCCGGTAACACGGGCTCCAGTCAACGCCATGTCGGCATAGGCATCCTGGGCGGCTCGGTCAGATTTTGCGAGTGCATCGGCGGCACGGGTTTCAGCACGAACAGCCTGATGAGTACCTTGATTCCTGGTGGTAGCATCCGCTGCCCGGGCAGAGGCCCTGTCGGCAACGGCTTGTCTGCGGGAGAGTGTTTGGTCGGCGCTGGTGCTGATTTTTTGAGCTCTAGCTAATTCAGCGGCATTGGTTGCTAAGGCAGATTCAACACTGCCTAAGGTATGCTGGGCGGCTTCGAGATCCTGGGTTAAGGAAACACGCTCAGCGGCTAAAGATTCTTGGGGACGGGCGGTTTCGGATAAGAGGGTGTTGACATTATCGATTAAATTGGTGGCTTGGAGTCGAACTTTACGAAGGGCGGAAATTCTTTCTGCTATTTCCGCTGAAGGCGGCGCCCTTGTTTCAGATGAGCCGAGAGATGATGCTTCCTGGGGTATCGCTCCTTCCGCAGGCGTTACCCTTTCCGCGGAAGGTGATGGGGCCGGCGTTGGAATTGCTCTAAGAGCCTGCTCACCGGCCAGCGCTAATCCCGCGGCCCTTGCAAGATTATGCCCGGCAGCGGCTAAATCACCGGCTTGCGCTCTCTGTCCCGCGCGGGCAAGGGAAGTTTTGGTTAAAGCCTCGATCCTGTCTGCTCTGGCGGTCGGGTCACCACCGGTTGTCGGACTATCAATATCAGTCCGCAGACGGTCACCGCTATTGCCTGAATCCGGGCGAGAATCAATCCTCTTTTCCACCCCGCCCATACCCCCGGCATTTGGTAATAAAAGAACTGATCGCCAAAGGGCGCGATCCCCGGCTTTTGTTTTAAGTTGATTCGCCATTGCTTCCGGTATATCTTCTACCTCTATGCCTTGTTTGGCGGCATAACTCCTACTTAAAACCTTGTACTCCGCCGCAGTTAACAGATCATTTAAACCAAGGAACGCCGCCAAACTGTCGGCCTTGGCAATTTGTTTTCCGAACGTCCGATGTACAAATGATATGTACTCACCCGTTTTAGCTGTTTTTCCAATCAAATCAGCCGGAGAGAAAGAAAAGAAACCTTGGCCTTCCCTCTTTTTATCAATACCTTTCTTAACCCCTCTACCTAATAACGAAGCCCAACCAAGTATCCCTTTCTCTCCTGCCGCAAGCCTCCCGGCCGGTGCGATTGCCTGGGGCATGGTGACACCAAGCACAGGGCCCAAGAAAGGACCGCTTTCAAAACCTCCGGCAATAGAACCTAAAACTGTTTGGCCGACAAAAAATTCTGCTTTTCTTCGGAGCAAATCATCCCCTTCATATTGCGGCAAATTACCGGTCAATAAATTCTTGATACCGTTAAAACCAAGTTTTGAGCCTTCCCATATTAACCCAGCCTCGGCAAATCCGATAGCGCCGCTTGCCATAGACGAGGTTAGCGTAAACGGCTTCATCTCTCCCAAGTTTTTTACGCCGCCTGCCAGATATCCCTTAACCGAGCCTTTTCCCAACAAGATCGCGCTAAGAGCAATACCACTTACAAGTAACAAACCGCCTTCGGCAGAAAAAGGTGATATTAATTTCTTTTCTTTATAACTCCCATAAGCCCAGGCGGCCGCACCCCCAGCTGTCCACCGACCAGCTACGTTTCTTACGGTAGTAAAGGTTTTTTGATTTGCTACATTGTTTGTCATTTGATCAAGATACTTGCCTACAAAATGCGGATTCTTGGGATTGGGATCAGTATTAAGCTTTGTTATCCCTCTAAATGCCAAAAGCCCTGCAGAAATCTCGGCCCCTGCTATCGCTCCGCCCTTACCGCGTGAAAGAGCGTGTCCCCAAGTTCTTTCATTCGTTGGGTCCCCAAGTTCGTTGGCTGCTTGAAAAACCCCTAGAGAAATTGCAGAAACACCCACGCTACCAAAAGCCTGTTTGACAGATAAGCTTGACGCAAATATAGGACGAAGGCCAAACATGAAACCCGTATAAACTGCCGCTGCTTTAATGGCGCCTTTTAAGAAAGCCGCGCTATAGTCGGGACGCAGATTAACTCCTCCTGGCCCTGCAGTCCGCGACTTAATCTTTTCGGCTATCCCACCACCAACAGAACCTACGACGATTGCTCCGCCTAAACCTATGAGATGCGGGCGTATACCTTTCATCGAACCCATAAATCCCTTAGCATATAGATTTGCGGTGTTCATCGGTAAGCTTGCCATTCTACCGAGAGTTAAGATCCCCAAGGACGATGTCACAGCGCGAATATTGTCTTCAAACGATAGGGGCTTACCGGTAACTCCCAACGAAATCGCGTTGCCCGCCGCAAGAGAGAACACCGATGTCTTAACAGCAGCCCTGGTAAAAGACGCCCCGGGAACTTCCGCTGCGTTTACCCTCGCGAGAGCTTTTGCAGCAGCCAAGGTAATCCGCTGGTTGGCGTTTAGTTGTTGGGCGGCGGTTGCAGCCAATTCTGCCTCTGCTGTTTTTGCAGCAGCTCTTGCAGCAACTTGCGCGGCTTCTCGGGCGGCTACTTCAGTCCCTTCCACCGCTGCTGTTTTCGCAACGGCTTCTGCAGCTTCTGTCCCCGCAGCCTTTGCGCCAGCTTTGACCGCTGCCGACACCCCTAATTTCACGCCCTCTTTCACCCCAAAACCTACGAGCTTAAACACAGGAATTAGCGAAATGGCATCTACTGTACCGCTAAAATTCTCCATCCTCCCGGAAAACTTGGCCATAATCGCTTCGTTCTTTATAAACGAGTCATATCTTAAAGGCCCGCCGAAGCCGACAACATTTCCGTAAGAATCCGTTTCTTCTCTGGCTAAAAATCCCAACCCCTTATGAATAACATCCTGGTCAAGGACTATCCCCGTGTCTCTACCTCCATTGAACCCCAAGGCAAAATAGTCGCCCGAACGATAGCTTCCATCAATGCCGTCAAAGAGGCCGGAGCTGACCTTTTGGCCACTTTGATCTTCTATCGCAATATCGCCGCCGGAATACACATCCGCAGAAAACGCAAGGTCTCCTTGCGGGCCTAAACCGATTTTGGCAAGGCCGGGCGCTACGGCCTTACCAAGTTTAGTCAATATATTCTTTTCTTCTCCGCCCAATCGTATGGTTCCGAGAAACTGCGATTTGTCAACCCGTCTCCACAAACCGTTGCTCTTGCCGTCCTCCCCTACTTCCTGGAGCATGACATCATTATCGCCCCTGCCGCCGTCCGGTTTTCCCATATTAAATTTTCCGGCGGCAAAAAGCGCCCGGTCAAAGTATCCCTGAGGCGCTTCTTGTTCTTCTGTCCTATCCGCCCAATGTTCTTTGGGCACATAGCCTTCAGCGCCATCGGCTGAACGAACCCTGACATATTCGGACATTTTGGCTTTAACGCCATCAAGGAACTCTTTTGCTTCGGGAGTCGTGGGCATAACGGCAAATTGGCCGTTACTATCGGGACGGAAGAAAATTAATCCTCCTTCTTCTCTTATAGCCTGCCCGGCATCCTGGACACCCGTGCCGAAAACCGTGGTCTTCGCATCACCTAAGGTCGAAACAAACTGATGTTGTTTGGCGGCAGGATTAAAGCCGTACCAAGTCAGCGCCGTAGTCGAGCCGTTCCCCAAGGTAACCCTTATGCGTTTGGCAGAAACATCTCCCTTGTTAACCCTGGTCACTTGGGGCGTAAAGTCCGAGTCGCTATCCTCTTGACCGGCAGTATTATCGGCAGGACCTATCTCACTGCCTGTCGCTACATGTGTCTTGTGATAAACCGCGCCCAGCGTTCTGTAGGAAGATGGCAAATTGACCGCCCCTTCACTAAATATAAACGCGAGCCGGCCGTCTTTGCTTGTCCAACCTTCGCCGTAACCGCCTTGAGTAGAAGCCGTATCGCGATTATTCCGGTCACCGGTCAATATTGTTCCGCCGTGGACAAAAAACGGCTGTTCGCCGGGATTAAGCCTTGACGGGACAACGCCATTGAATTCAAAATCTTGCGTAAATTCGACGGTCCCGGAAAAACTAAGCGGGGTTCCGATTTCGCCGTGGGTCCAGGTGGCATGGTTGCGTGCGGCTTCGTAGGCGCCGGGACCTATTTCCACATCAAAGTCAACAGGTTCAGACAGTGCGCTAGCGGTCGTGATGCCGGTCCTTAAGAGGGCAGGGTTTACCGAGAGACTGCTTGGCTGTGCGACTGCGAAAGGAATTTCAGGTCTTTCTGCAGTAACTATAACTTCGGGCTGCATTTGGGGTTGCAATAACCCGGCGTTATCGGCAATCCCAAATCCACCATCAAGGAAAGATCTGCCCGCGCCGGTTGCGTTGTTTCTCCAGGCCATACCGCGTATAACATCAAGGCCGAATAATTTCCGTCGGCCTTGATCGTCAACCCACACACCCGCTGAGGTCAGCTGGGCGGCGTCGCTGTCCGTGCGATAGAGCCCAATCCTGATTTGCCCAGAATTATCGCCATAGTCGGAATTAAGAGGAATTGTGTTTCCGCTGGCCGGGTCAAATCTTCCGTCAGCATTTTCGCCGCCATCGGCACCTCTTCCAAGTTCATAATAGCTGTCAGGGCCCCCGCCTGCAGCGTTAAAAGTACCGTTTAATACCATGACCGTACCGCCTTTTCCGTCGGAAACAGGAACACCCAGGGCGTAAACTCCTCTTGACTCCCGCTTACCATCTCTCAGCTCACCTTTTATCCTATCAAGCGCATCTCTTTCGTTTTGGGGTGCATTGGGGCCAAGCTGGCGATCAAGTATCTCTCTTTTTGCACTCTCACCGAACGAAGCAACCGCCCATTGATCCGGGTTTATGCCACTTCCTACCGGCGGAGGATTGACCACAGCGGTTTCACTGGGAGGTTCAACAGGCATTTTCTCGCCCCCGGAATTTCCCGGGAGAACATTGACTAAGTCCCGGCTATCTGTACCATCGGGCTTGGTACCGGCAGCAATGTGGCTTTTAGCAAAACTGCCATCAGCAGCCGGAATAAATTCTCCGGCATAAACATCAATAGCGCCGTTAGCGCCTGTTGCCGTCGCCCTCACTTCGGCCGTGGCGCCGTTGAGATTCAGGTCGGAATAATTGGACGTCCGGTCTTGGAATAACCCTTTGGTGGCGACAATCGTTAATGTTTTTTCCTGGTTGATGACTTGGATGCTTTCTGTTCCGTCCGGAGCTACGACGATTTGCGTTTTGGACGTATCAACAAAATGAGGATTTGTATATTTATAAACATACTGTTGTTTGCCGTCTAAGAAATAACCGAAACGGTGAAAAGGAATGCTGTCTTTATTCAAGGTTAGCTGGGAATCCGTCCCGTCATGTACATACATGCCCTGGCCCCGGATATAATCCACGCCGCCGTTCGCAAAAATCCCCAATGAACGCGTTGGCGTGTTGACAAGAGTGAGTTGCGGGCTTTGTTTGTCCCCGGAATAATAATAGCGGGTGTTATCCGTGATCGGGTTCATGCTCGCAACCCCTGTGCCCACCGCCGACAACAGGTCTACCGAATAAGGTGCGTATTGTTCGCCGGCAGCCTCAACTTCCCCTGTGTCAATAAGATTCCCTTGTTGGTCAAATATTGGTTTCTCTTCGGATTTATCTTGGGTTCCATCAGCTTTCGCGAAAAACCAGGGTTGCGCCTGGCCCGTAGCCAAATTCATCCTGTATGTAGGCGCCCCGGAAATAGTGACAACCCCTGAAACCTGCGGATTTTTATTTTCTCCTGCGGCTGACGCCGGGGCATTCTGATCCGCATCTTGAGTAATAACATCCAGAGGAAATCTGCTGATACCCGCAAGGCGCACCACAGGCCCGTTCTGGTCCCAGGCGAGTTTGTCCACTTTTTCTGTCGATAACATCCTCAAGGAACCGGGCACTTCCTGGCCATTCGCATCAACTGAATATTCTTTGGCTGAATTCGGAACATAGTGCAATTCGCCCCGGGAGTTTGCGGCCTTCGGATTTTCGATCTCGGTAGAAGAGTCGTATAAATCAATGGGCTTGCCGTCTCCCCGGACAATATCGGATTGAGTAAAACCGTCTAACCTGACTGAAGCTATGTAGGTCGACCCGCCGGACAATGAAGGAACTTCCGTAGGAGAATTTTCCCCTTCAAGAAATAGCGGACCTATGAATGACTCCCCGCCCGGCAACGGAGAAACTTCTCCGTAGGGTTGATGCTCACTGGCAGGCCCTTCAGAGCCTGATTCTTTGGCCATGCTCTCATTAATGATTCTTGCCTGTTCTTTCGTAAGTTCCGCCGCTCTAACCATGGCCTCAAAAGCACGCCAGTTGACACTCATGGGTTTTGAACCATCTCCTTTTGGATAATAGCTGATACCCTGATCGTCAACGACAGCAATAGCGTCTTGAATTCCCCTACCCGTATCGTTGGGAGCATAACCCAGACCGTTGTACCTGAACGTTCCCTTGTCTTCGAAAACTTTAAAATCACGGATAATTAAGCGGGGTGTTTTTCCCTGAATAGATTCTTCTGCAGTAAATATCTCGGCACCGCTGGGATTTGCAAGCGAGCCGAAAAGAAGTGTTCTATCAGCCACAGTCCCGTCACGGCCGATAACTTCTTTTGCTTTCTTTTCTCCGAATATTCTTATTGCGTTTTGAGTCTGCGTTTCTCTGGCCTGCAATTCTTCTTTTGTCTTTCCGGCTTGTTCACCACCGGCGCTATATCCCGCAACCGGAGCTATACCCGGAGTAGTGGATGAGATATTTGTATCGCCTGTCTCCGGGTTCGGGCTTTCGAGGGACGTTTCTGTCGTCATGCCCGTCCCGACGTTCGCGTTCGATTGCGCTGCCGCATTCGTTATGGCATTGGCCGTTGTCTGAGAAGACGCGCCGGGTTCCGAAGCTGATGATGCCATGGTATTTGACGCAAGCGCCGTAGATGCATTGGTCGTTGCCGTTGAGGCATTGCCCCCCGCAGGCGGCATGCTGGGTGCGGATGAAATATTTCTGTTTACTGCTTCTCCCTTTTCATATTGAATAAACTGGCCTCTTCCGTAGAGAAGAAAAGTGTACTCATTCCCGCTATTCACATCGGTGGCTGTGTACCCTCCGTCAACCACACCTTGGGCTGATTTTGTTTTGTCACCCTGGCGGAATTCCGAGTAGAGGCTGCCCCTTTTATTTCCCGCGCCTCCCAAGGCAGCCATGGCAAGATAGGATTTACTGGAATCGAGAGCGGCTTGAGTCGGCGCATACGCCGCAAGGGCTGCCATCAGGCCTGCTTTTGAGTAACCACCACTTGACTCATACGCCTCATAAGCTTCCTGGAGTCCTTGCGCTTGCAATGCATCCATCTGCGCTTGCTGTTCCTGGTTAAGAGCCGTACTGCCCTTAACCAGAGTCCCCATCGCATCTACCCCATCGGCAATGCGCCAAATACTGGCGCCGAATGCGGTCCTATCACCATTAACCATGACCGTCTGCCTGCTGTCGTTGGTGGGTGTTCCGAAATATTCAACATCCCAGACGGTGGTGGCACCCCTTGATTTCCATCCCTGCCGGTAAAACAGCGTGGTCGGCGTCGCATCCTTGGCGAGGAGTTTGCCCTTGGCGTTGACATCCATGGCCTGAGCAACAACCTGCCAACCAAGATTGACATTTTCCGAGCCCCCGGGGACATTCGCCAATCCGGAGATTAATTCATTGGTCAGATCAACTGCCCTGTCGCTGCCCAGAGCATGCTTTGTAACTTCCGCTTCTTGCTCAGGGGTTAAACTGGCACCCACGGTTCTGCGGACCTTCGCGGGCAGGAAAACCAACCCGACCCCGCCGACATTAGCAAGATTCCACTCCACGGCCTCTTCAGTTTTTCCTGTTAAATTGGCCACGTCCTGATCCAGTGCTGCCTGGACATTAGCGACTGCCGACCCTTCTCCTTTGGCTACTTTTAAGAAGCGCATTAATTCGGCGTTGCCCTGATAAGAATCACTCTTGCCCTTTTCTGCCACTTTGGACAAACTTAAATCGTTAAAAATCGCGATTTCTCCGTTAGATACGATCGTCTCACCGGTAACCCGATAGGTGCTGATAAATTTATCCGCAATGAATTCGTCGGTTGTTTCGTTTCTTCCGTGCTGGCCGGAAATATTCTGAGCTACTCCATTCTTGAATTTGACTTGTGAATTCCACTGCCAATGAGTAATATTGCCCTTGGAATCTGTGAGGGGGTTGCGTGTTTTACTATCAGTCTCGGGAGATTTTTTGTAACTGAATCTCGCCATCAAAGGACTTTTCTCGTTTTCAAACCCGCCGGCAACAGTCATGGTTCTGCCTTTACTCATGACATCATTGAATCTCTGGCTGAACAAACCGGTCAATTCTGTATTTTCTCCTGAAGGGCTGACAACGCCCGCATCCAGAGACAGCCTATCCGGCCCCACCAAAGGAACTGCCGAACCGTCCTGGTTTTTTAACATGAGCGTTTCCCTAAAGATTCCCAAGTGTGCCTGGTCAGCCTCGGAAAGATCTTCAGGAAGGTTAATGATAGTTTGGCCCGGGTCAATGAAGCTCTGCGCTCCCGCAATCTTATCGGTGGCGTTGCCGTCTTTGTCAATTAATCCCTCTTTTTTCGCCTGGGCCATTGAAAGCATCTTTGTTTCGCCGTCAGCATAGGTTACCGTAACCTTATCCGTGTCATGCGGCATGCTCATCCTGATGGTATTAAGATTCCTTCCGTTTTTAAGAAATCTGGGATTGGCCAAATGCCAGGTCTTATTACCGTTGTGAAAATCCTGTTCGTAAGCAAAAACGATGTTCTTTGACGGGCCTATCCGCCCGGGTTTTGCTTTGCCGTCGGCATCGATCAGACCTTGTTCCCGGGCAAAGGCTTCAGCAACTCTAACGCTGGACCCGTCCTGATAGGTGACGTTGACATTGCCAAGCATCGCGATGCTGCGCACGCCTTGAGCAGCGTAGATAATTTCTCCGGCATCATTGCTCTGGGCGGCGATTTTGCCGTTTGCGTCAATGTATCCTTTGTCTTTTGCCTCGTCCCATGACATCGTTTGTTTAGTGCCATCGTTGAGAACAACCTCAAAAACATTACGCGGGTCCACGGTAATGTCCCTGATGCCCTTGCTCTCTATCCTCGCCATACGCCGAGGGGTAAAGCCTGTCCATTCGGCAATTCCAAGAACAACCGCGGATTTCTTGTAGGCCAAACGCTCCTGAAATTCCCTTTTGCCTTCGGGACTATCAAGGGCGATTCCCTTATCTGTTATGGCTTTTTCTATGGCGGCTACGTTGCTGTCTTTATTCGCGACCAAAGAACCGATCCCGTACATGGCCGGCGTAAAGAAGGTAGCCTCGAGAAACGCGGTAGCGTTATTGATGGTCCCGGCGTTTAAACTGGAGAAGAAATACTGGAGCTGATTAGCGGCGGGATTAATACCTGAGAGTATCTGGCGATTGTAGCTTTCTTTAAGTTCTTCGTCGTTCAGCCGCTCATCGCTGGGCTTTTCGTTGTTGATCTCTTTCATGTCTTCCCATAGCGCTTTTGAGCGGATAACAAATTCCGGGGTAATCCCGCTCATCTCTGCCAAGTGAGCTGTATAGCTGTTAAAGTCATTGATTCCCGACCGGCCGCCGATTCCCGGAGTGCCGTATTGTCCGAATTTGTTAGGGGCTGTGCCGCCGACAGTATAATAATTGTAAGCCGCAAGCTGAATCCGGTTGGTCGAAACGCTGATGACAGTTCCCCAAAATCCCGTATCGCTTGCCAGAGTTGTATCAGCCTGCTTTTCTGTCTTTTCTTTATCGTCAGCAACACCGCTAAAATCCTGGCTGGGGAATATAAATTTGTCGACAAGTGCCGTTCCCAATCCTGTCGCAAGAGACGTAGTAAGAAGGGCAAGGGTGCGCATCTCCATCGGCGATAGGCCGGTTTTATTTCTCGTTCCGTTATTCCAGGCCCCTTTCATGTTATGCTGTTCTATGGAATCAAGGAGCGCGCCTACCCCGGCAGGAAGAGCGCTCATAAGTACGGCGGAAGTAATTCGCTTAAAATTCCCCCAGAACCCTGTTCGGGTATCCGCTTCGTCTAACTGCAAGTCTTTCGAATCTCCCTTACCGATGGTGTACCGGGCCGCTAACGACCCCAAAGAGCTTCCGACCTGGCCTCCTATCTGACTTAATCCTAAAGAGAAATTGCTCTGCGGATTAATATTGTATTTCTCATAAAGCCATTGACGCATATAGGCACTGGCGATACTGCCGGTCAAGTTTGGAATTGAAGTCACCAGCGTTTGTTTCATCGCGTCGCCAAGACCGTAAGGCGTAAATTCGTTAGTTAAGTCATCGCGCTCACCCATGTTAAACGTTTCCCGGTAATCCGTACCCAATTTACTATCGCTAAGAACAACCAAGGGCGTCATGACGATATTCGTCCCAAAGGAAGACACGGCACCAACAACAGAATTCCGCACCATGGGATTCTTTATCTTCTTGAATATTCCCCATTTCTCGACCCACTGGGCCATTTTAAGCTTGATATATCCCGTGGCAAGTCCGAGGCCAAGACCTGCACCAAGACCCTTAAAGAAAGTTGCTGTGGCGCTCTGATTGGCAAGTGCATTCTGTGCAGGGGTCAAAGATTCCCCGGCAGCCTGTGCGGATCTCGCCGCCGAACGCGCCTCCATTTTTCCCCCCACATACATAGTCGCCACGCTTAGAGCCGTGCTGACAATAAAAGCGGTGCTCGGGTCCCACCCCCATTTCATGACCCCCACCTGGGACAAGGTGCCGTAGAAATTTGAGGCGGCCGAATAGACATTCATCATGCCCATAGTCCCGCCCGTCGCCAGATTAAAGGCTGTCTGTACACCTGCGCCGATCAAAAGGTCTTGGGTAGATGTGATCCCCGGCAGCTGATCGGAGCGGCTGATCCATTGCGAACCCCAGACAAAGGCCATCATCGAATCCGTCACCGCCATGGTCCGGATGGCATCATCAATGCCGGGGGCCAGGACAAAGCCGCTTAATTCTTCGGCAAATTTTTCTTTTGGTGTTGACAGCGCCCGGCCGATATCGGTGTAGTAGACATTGTCATCGTCCATGCCGGTAACGGTGACAAAATGTTCGGATTTAAAATTGGCGATAAAAGGTGTTTTAAGTTTGAGGATTTCTTCCGGAGAAAGCTTGAGCGTGGTAAAGTCCAGCCCGTAACTTTTGACCACTTTGTTGATGGCATACAGCGATGTCTTTAACTTCGGTTCTCCGGGCTGGATAATATTGCTTAAAATGTCCACCAGCAAAGTCGCGACCGAAATCTCTTCTAAGGTCACATCAATGTCGCGGGCCATTAATAAATCTTTAAGCGCGTAGATACCGCAGTTTAACGGATGGATGTTGGGATCCCGCAACCAGGAATAAATTTTCCGGATGCGGCTTGAGGTAAAGAAAATGTCGGAATTGATCAGAATGCTTTTTTCGTCTAATTCGGTATCAAGCGGTGAAGAGGCGCGGTTGAGTTTGAGATTGATTTGCGGATTTTCTTTGTAGGCGATCTGCCTTAAGAAACTTTCAACATTTTCGGCTATTCTTGCCGAAGACATTTCGGAGGCAGTGGCACTGGGGCTGACATAATGCGCGCCTTGATCGCCCCAGAGAACCAAGGGATTATAATTAACCGCCCAGCTGACCTGGTCGGGAACAAAAACAAGGACTATAATCAGGGCCACGGTTCTGATCCAGCTTTTAAAGCTGCTCTTAAACTCGGGCTCAGAATTAATCTCGGGCTGGAGCTCGGGTTTTATATCAGACCCTAATCCTTTTGGAGAATCTAAATTAATATTGTCTTTTTCTTTATTTATGTCCATTCTACCTCGCCTCTCGCCTATTAATGTCCAGACTGGAAATTAAATTAATAGGTACGACGACTGCAGCAGAATTAAAGTAAATGTTTGTTTTTTGATTTAACCGACGGACGGAACGATAAAGGCCTTTGCAGGAAGGCCGGCTGAATTCGTGGGAATTTGAGGCATAAAAAATCCCCTGTAATTGCGCAGGGGACAACCGAAAAAAGATAATAAAAAGCCTATTAATCAAAGACTCTATAATCCGTGGCTTTTGAGTTCTTGTTTGCACTGTCCTTTTCTCCGTGGCTTTTGCTGCTTTTTGATACTCGAAAAAAAGATAGGCTGCCGAATCCTCGACGGTTTCGGCAGCCCGAACTACATCACTTAAAAAAACAAATGTTTTTTAAGTTTTCCGTGGCTTTGCTCACTTCGTAATCTTTCTTTTGGAAGTTCGCCTTTATCGTTCCGTCTGCAATTTAAATATATCATATAGTATATGGTTGTCAAGCCGGCAGCACCGGCCTAAAACACCCAATCATCAAGCACATCAATGACTTACGTAATTGGCGAAAGAATTTTAAATTTTTTTAGAAAATTTTTCCAAAGCCGCTTTCTTTGCGGAGATTTTTGCCTTTTTTATACGGCATGCCGATTGGATTTGATCATGATTTCCGCATTCGTCACCATGGGAAATACGGCGTTTTTTAAGAAAGCGATCGCCTCAAAATGACCCGATAAGATATTTTTCCGTCGGAAGCAATGTTATTTCCGTCGGAGAATGTAAGAAATCTTCTTGGGCCAATCAAATGAGAGAAAGAAAAAAGACGGACAGAAGGCCGGCTCCGCAACTCTTGAATTTAAAATGCACGGCTTGAACGCCCTCACGCGCGCATCAAAAAACATGCATCAAGAGAATAAAAACGGAAAAATATACACAGAGCCTGGAGGAAAATATGCCCGGCCCCGGAAGAGTTTATTTCTTGCGGATTTTCGGGTAGAGAGATATTTAAGAAGATGGGCTTTAGAAATCAGCTGAAACTATTGAAGATTATGCCTTGGTTTCTTTCTTTGGACATTTCTATACGAATTTTTTATAAATTGGACATTATAATTCGGGATTTCCTGTTGAATTTAGCACAGAAAATGTCCATACTAAAGCAGTTACCGATTGGCGCCTAAATGTTTTATTTTACACCCAATTGTCTCATTGGATTATTGTTGGTAAAATCGAGGAAAATAGGGGCGCCGACAAGAATGGCGACAACGGGGAAAATACAAAACAAGAGCGGGACCAGCATCTTCATGGGAGCCTTAAGGGCAATTTGTTCGCCTCTCCTAAAGCGGGCCACGCGCATATCTTCCGAAATGATAGTCAGGGCCTCCGCCACCGAAGTACCCATGCGGTCAGCCTGAATAAGAGTGCGGGTAAATGTGGTTAAGTCCGGCAATTCGTATTTTTTTCCTAAGTCGGCTAAAGCAACCCTTCTGGGTTTGCCGACATTAATCTCCTGCATGATTAAATTCATCTCGTCAATTAAGACCGAGGGCTTCGATTTGTCGACAACCCACTTGAGAGCCAGCATAAAATCCAGCCCGGCATTAACGCACAAGCCCAAAAGGTCGATGGTGTCGGGAAGTTCTTTGACAATAGACTCTTTGATTTTCTTCGTCCTGGCCTTAAGCCAAAACTCCGGTACCAAATAACCGAAACAAAAACCAAAACCCGCCCAGGCAAATATCATATCCGGCTTTATAAGCCTGAAGGTAAGGGCCAGCACCGCGGCCATGCATAATTCTTTTATGAGAAAAAATCCTTCCGGGGTAAGGTCAAGCTTGGCAATATTAAGGTCCCTGGCCATTCTTTTTCCCAAAGGGCCGAGGGTAAAGGGCCGGTTAAACATCGAAAAATGCCGGAATGCCGTCGAGAGGGTGGATCTTTTTTTCTTGTCAATCTTGACCTCGGGCTCGACATTAAGCGGCTGCAAACGCAGGCGCGTCGTCGGCGTCTCAAAGGGCGCGAAAAAAAGAACCAGGCAGATAACAGAAAGAAAAACAAATCCTAAAATAATGGCGAGCATAGGCTCCTTATATAAGACCGAATTGACCCTGCTTCGCCAAATACTTAACATGTTTGGCTTCGCAGGGTTATACCCCCTACCTCTTTGTTTCGCTTCGCTACACAAAGCGAAACAGTAGGGGTCATTAAAACTCCTTAAACGTACTGATCCTCCATATCATAAAAACGCCCAAGACCTCCAGGAAAACAGCCAGAATAAGAAGCATTCTCCCCACATCAGAATTAATCAGCTGGTCAAAGAAATTTTTGTTGGAAGAAGTGACCACGGCCGCAAAGGCAATGGGCAGGATCGACATGACCACTCCCTGGATTTTCCCCTGAAGGGTCAGATTATCGATATTTTGCTTAATCTTTTTGTTTTCCCGTATGGTGGTAACAATGCGGCTAAAAATAACAGGCAGGTTGCCGCCGGTTTCTCGGGCCAAAAGAATCGCGGTAATCATATGGTGCAGCGCCGTCGAGGGCATCCGGCTGTAGAGGCGCGCAAATGATTCTTCCAGGGAAATCCCCATTTTGTTTTCGCCTAAAAGGGTCCCGAATTCCTGGCTGACGGGAGCGGGCATTTCTTCTTTGACCACCTCCAGGGCCTGGATTAAGCTTAAGCCTCCTTTTAAAGAGCTGGATAAAATCATCAGGGTGTCTACCAGCTGGTCTTCGAATTTGGCGGTGCGCTTTTGGGTCAAGAATTTAACATAGACGCTGGGCGCCAAAAATCCGACGACAGCGCCGGCGACAACCCCTAAAAGCTTGATCTCGGCAGGAAACGCCATAAATCCGGTAACAGCCAAAATAATGGGCCCGACCGTGTAAAAGAGTATGACACGCCTGACCCGGACCTTGATAAACATCTCATCCATGCGTTCGGCAAGTTCCCGGGAACGTCTTTTATTCATCTCTTCGATGTTTCCGTAGATGGGGGGAATGACCGAAAAAGAGAATACGGCCACGGAACCGAATATCAACAGCATGATAATAAGCCACATAGGATTTATTCTCTAACCAAAATTACCTTTAACAAAAATACCCCATTAGTTACATTGTGGATTTGCACAAGGGGTCACGCAATACTCGTTACAATGCTCCTCGCAGCAGTCGGCATTATGTCCGCACGCCGTGTTGGGGTTAGGGCTATGACTGCCGCAAGGATTCCAATTATTATGATCCATGCAATTATGTGCGCATTGATCGGAATAGTTCGTATGGCATTGGGGGACATACCACCTTCCCAGGTCTTCGCTCCAGATGCATTCAACCGTTTTTTTAGGGTCGTATTGCATCCCGAAACCGAAGGAATCGGCTGACGCCTTCCAGCGCCCGGCAAAACCGCGCAGGACATACTGCCGTCCGGCGACAAAAGCCGCGATCAGAATAACGATAAGCATCGTGTATTCGATCATGGAAGCGGCTCTTTTATTACCTTTACGCATCGTCATTAAAATTCGTCACTGCACCTTGAAAATTTGACGTTAAACCCGTACGGGTCCTCCTGGTGAAAGAAGTACTCCGCGCAGGTTTTACTCATTACGCCCCGGTAGAGAAAGTGGCGTACAATATTATAACACGCCGTTATCTCCGGCGGATCGGCAACATCATTAATCATAAAAGCACCCTGATTACCGGGATCACACGCGGCTTCCAGTTGCGTAATACGTTCCGGGGTAATGCTGTCCCGGTCCGCGTGGTGGGCAATAAAGCGCCAGATAGGAACCTTGTTGGCAAACGTCAAAAGGGCGTCTTTGTCCTCGTCATAGCGGATAACGCGGGATTTGACCGCGCCGCCCCTGAAACAAACTCTGGCATTGCTGCCTTCATGATACTCCCCGGGTTCATCGCAAGCGCTATTGGGCGCTCCGTCGGAGTATTGGTCAAAACTATCTCCCAGGGTATAGCATTTGCGCGTACCCCAGTTTTTAGTATAGGTCTTAATCCACGGCCAACTCGGCTCATGGGTATAGCCCTGAGATGCCCTCGCACATTTTCCGTTGCATCGGGTGGGCAAGCGCGCCTCAACCTGCACAATATGCCAGTAGCCTTTCCCGGCAAACTGCCCGGGCCGCGGCGTCTCCGGAGGGTCACTGCGCCAGGCGTAAATCGCGTATGGGGCCAGGTCCGCGTCGTCCTCAGGATTCACATTGACTCTGTTATACTCAGTCGTAACACCCGTGACTGCGGGACTGTTAACAAAAGTATGAAATGCGTCTCTATAGCGGTTGAGGGTGGCGATAACGCTGGTGACATTATTAATTGTCCTGTCCAGAAAATCCGCACGAAAACGATGCATGGCGGCCTCATTCGCCTCGCCATGCCAGTACTCCTGTACACACGCCAACTCAGCAGCCTGACAGGAGCCGCTTAAGTTGCATGGGTTTCGGAGCGAATAGCAGGCCGGATAGCTGTAGTTGCAATGAGCATAACAGTCGGCGTATTGGTTCGCAGTAGTATCATGCGCCGGAGCCCTGGTATTGCGATGGCAATCGGCGATCTGACTAATTGTGCGGGCGGGGTTGTAATTCGGGTTACATTCGTAACTACTATTTCCGTGATAACTACGATTAGCCCAATCCGAAAGAGTATTGCTCCATTCATTAAAAACACTGCCCGAACTCCCGTAATCGTCCAATACCCCGCCAGGCCCTACCCAGGAAAGAAATTCCGGGTACCAGGATAGAAATGACCTCGCAAGTTCGTCGGATCCTTGCGCCAATATCCCTAAACTCCAAGAAGTAAAATCGGTGAGACTGCGGCGAAGCAAATCGGCCTCATCTTCGCTCCAAAGAACCTTGTAGTACCGCTCGGGCCACGTCCCCGGGATGCTCTCGCATTCGTTACTATAAATCGAACAGATCCCGGCCGACTCTGTACATGAGGTGCAGGTCCTATCGCACTCCTTTCCCGGACAGGGGGTGCTGTAGGGCCAGTTGTCGTCATCTTTGGTGCAGTATTGGACATCACCTCTTTTCCACCATCCCGGGGGATACGTTGATTCACCGGGACATTTTAGGACTTCATTTCCGTCAGGGGGAACAACGGGTTTTCTTATTCCTGACGCGTTGGGAACATTATCAAAAGTGCTGGGTACAAAACAGGTAAGCGGCGACGCATTATCACATGCGTAGGGGAGCTCGAGATGGCCCACCGCGGCATAGGGAAAATCATTATTATTGCAGTAGGCATAGGTGTTATTCCAGACATATTGCGGTGTAGCCCAATAGCAAAAATCAACATAATGCTCAAATTCATCATAGATAGCGCTAAAATCAAGGCTTGCCCTGGCTGCCGCGTCCCATAGCGTCGGGAAAAATGCCCCTTTCAGGTCATCGCGCCTGAAACGAAAAGGATGCGTGGTGCGGTCCAAAATCTGCGGCCCGTTAGGATTGAGCGGGTTTGTCCTGTAATACGGTGTTTCATCGTCGTGGCCAAGAAACTTTCTAAAAGACAAGAAACCGATATTCGGGTCTTCATGGAGGGCATTAAAGACGTACGGATAACCGCCCGTAGAATACCCGCCAGCAATATTGGGATAGATACCGGAACAGTTTGCTGAGCTGCCGCAAGAGGGCGTAGCGGGATCGGGACAATCAGAACCGCCATCGCAACAGCACGGCCTCACGTTTGGCGGAACACAGCAGCGATTGCATTCAGCGGGAGGATTGGCTCCGCAACAAGCGCTTGCATGCTGCGGAGGAACGGGCGCTGTGGTTTCGGAACAATAAATCAGGGTAGGATCCGCAACCGCAAAAAGGTCGGTGTGCACGACCCGTACCGGCTCAGGGGGCGGATTAGGAGGAACCGTGGGCGGCTGTTCATAGTATATGTACGGCTCTAAGAGAAACGCCCCCAGGGCCCTCTGGAAATCCTGCAATATGTCACGATTGAGGATGCGCCTGTTCGCAAATTTTGCGTTCATCCGCTGGGTGTAAAAATACCCGAAACGGTTGACCTCTTCGTTGAGTATACCGTCCATGTCGATGTCTTTGGTGTCGAGAAGCTCGCTGGTATCATCAACGCTATATTGAAGAGCCATCTGAATTCCGCGTTCGACAAATTGGTCTGCCGGCGTCTCAAGCTGTGCCATTTGTTTATTCCATAAGGAATTCATACCGGGCTGAAGGACAAGCGCCTGGAGCAGAATGGAACCAACCGAGAGAATCAGAAAGATAATTCCTTTAGCGGTAGCAAATGCCGCAAAGGTAAGCGTCCCTCCGGAAGTAATGGAAATAACAGTGGCAATGACAAGAATGATGAGGGCTAGTACTGCCGCTGCGACTCCTGTCCATCCGCAGACGGTTAAATCATCTCCGGCGTTAGGGTCGGGATTTCCCTCGGGCCCGCCCAACTGGCCCTGATAAACACTTTCGGCATAGCTGGCCATACCCGAGGCCAAAAAAGCGGCGCTGATATTGGAGGCCATGGTCACCTGGGTTTTTGTCTGCGAGATTCTGCCCAGGTTGAGAACCACGGCATAAAAGATAAATAAAATCGCCACCATCACAATCAGCAATAGGGCTACCTGACCCGCCTCGGCTCCCCCTCCATCGCTTCGCGACGAGATCTCGGCGAAGCCGGACCTCGTCGAGCTTGCCCTGAGTCCCTCGATTTTGCTCGGGATAAACTTCGTCGAGGCTGGGCCGGTTCGACTTGAGGATAAAATCTTCTTTGTTATTTTGTTTAAAAAGCTAAGCAATCTTTCTCCTTGAATCTTGTTACGTCAAATTTGCCCTAACCCTTTATTTTAAAAACCTTAAACCTACCATTTGTTGAAAACCAAGTTTAAAGGGGTCGGTTTGGAAAAATTCGTTCTCAGCTGTCTTAACGGGCCTTCGCCCTCATTCTCCCAATTCTCGTTGATACCCATATTCAGAGTAGTTTCGTGGGCGACCTGACGCTCGGATAGGCTTAACCCCACCCAGCGAAATGCCATGATGCACCCGTAAAAAATCAGAAGCAGGACAACAAAAGCAAACGTGAATTCGATGATAACCTGCGCGTCATGTTGTTTAGAGTTTTTCATTTTAGCTGTCAGCTTTCAGCTGTCAGCTTTCAGCTGCTGAGAGCTGATAGCTGGTGGCTTTACTTAAATGGATTCTTATCCGTACTGACATCCGTCACCCATTTTTTCTTAGCCCGGTCCTCAATTTTACTTCGTATGTGAAGAATTTTAGTGCTTCGGTCAAAACAAGTCTTAAAAACATTGTCATTGCTATAGCAACAACTCCCCGCATCGCAGCAGGCTTCAACCGGATTGCTGCCGTTACACATACGCCCTGTATCATTGCTGAGCTGTATCTGCCGCTCGATAACCTCAATGCTATCCTGTTTCCGGGTCTGACGGACATACTGCCTGGTGTCGGGGGTAAAAAGCTTGCCTTCTTCTACCCGAAGATATGTACCGGTATCCCCGGGGCCGGCCGGCTTGCCATAAACATACAAAAATGATTCCGGTTTCAAGCCCGGCTGAGGCTTACCGTTTTGCCTATCGCGCGTGTCATAGGTATTATCAATATCGCCTTCTTGCTGGTCAATAACTGTAACCTCCTTAAAAGCCGCATGGAACATGGCGCCAGACCGGACAAGGTTGTGGTATCCCTCCGCTCCTTCGTCACCTACAAACCAATCGATTGTCTCCGGGATGGGCTCTTTAAGAGTATATGTAAAGTTGTTTGTATCGACCATGCGGACAATGGACTCTTCCTTAAGATCTCCGTCAACATCCAGGGATGTATTCTTGCCGTCATTAAAATCAATTTCCGAGTTGGTCATAGGGATGGCGTACCACTCCCAGGTAAACTCGTCTGTTTGAGCCGGTTCGACATCCATCCCCGCAGTACATCCGACGGCAGCACATTGGGTCAGGGTGTTGCGGTCCAAATTAAACCTGTCTTCCAGGGTATTTCGAGTATCGCCGGTTGCCAGAGGTGAACATCCAAAGGGATTCAAGCTGCAAAAATTGTCGTCACCATAAACTATTCTCGTATATGCCTTTGCGCAATTTATTGCGCCCCCGCTAGGGCCATTTCCACAGCCGGCAGAGTCTGATATGATTATCGGAGTGGGCAGGCTACCGCAAAATCCAGTCACAAAATTACAAGTTTTAAACTGGGCAGTCGTAAAGGTAAAATGCTGGCCGTTGATAAAAACATCCATGATGGAAAGGTTTTCGGGGTGGTCATGCTGGGTGGGCATAAAAAGATTATTGGTAAAAGCCCCCGCCCCGCTGGTCACAAAAGGCATACGCGACGAAGTTAAATACCGGCCGCTACTTGAGACATCGGCGTCTTTTCTGTCTTCGATATATAGGATGCTGGAAAACATCCGCGAGGCGTTTCCCCCGGTGCCGGACCGAAAAGACTGCTCAAAAGCCAGCCGCATGGCCCCCAGCGCCTGGTTTTGGGCATAATTAAAATTAAGCGCCATGCGAATAATCAGGCCCAAAACAAAAATCAGGATAGCCCCGAAAATCGCGAGTTCGGAAGCCGTCTGACCTTTGGGAATGCATTTCATTTTTCAATTCACCATAGATTATCTTTATCGCCCCGAAAAACGAACCCGTCATTACAAAAGAAAATTAGTACCCAAACACCTTCATGGAGCCGTCTTGCCGCTCGACGGAGCTGGAATCATCATACCGGTTCGTCCAAAATTGGCCTGCCCCTTGCTGGACCGTGATCCTGGTCTGAGAATTTTGCTCCATGGTATACAAAATATTCGTTGTCGTATTGGTACTGTCGTACTGATCGCCTAAGTCCTCAACCGAGGCCTTCCACCGCCCCTGGATAGCCCGCTTAAGATACACCCCTCCGACGATGAGGGCCCCCATGACCACGATTAATAAAATAGCATATTCGGTTAGAGACTGGCCGTTTTTTCTTATCCGCAGCATTCCTATCCCTCTTAAGTTTCTTTATTCCTGGTTAACAACACCGCCCTTGGTAACCGCGTTAGCGCGCGTCCGGGCCACGTCCCGGTAGAGGTATTCCAGGGAAGTGACACCTTTTGTTTCCCGGACCTCTTTGGTCGAGCGCCCCCGCCTGTCACTAAATGTCCCCAACAGATAGCTTTTTTCCTCGTCCACTTCCTGATCGGCGTTGCTTTGCTGGCCCAGCTGGTCGGCGGTTACCTTGACGATAGATTGTATCCCGCGTTTGACCAAAGGCTGCATGGCCGCCAGCGCCACGGCAACGATGCCGATCAAGATGATGTATTCCGATATCGTTTGGGCCTCTTTTTGTTCTTTTAAAATAAACACATGTACCCCGTCAAAATTCCTTAACGCGCATCCTTGGGCGGCAACTGGATACTGTTGGTAACAACCGCTGTCCTGTCTTTATAGACCTGCTCATAAGTAAATCCTTCCCACGGATGCTTATACACATTAAGCTGCCGGGTAGAATCCCGGGTTACGTCAGAGGCAGATTGGGTATAATAAGGCTCATATTCTTTAGGGATTCTTGCGGGCGTTTGGGCCGTAGCATTCCGCGTCTGAACGTAGGCATCGTTGGCTTTGGTGATCATATAGTCTTTTGTGTCTTTGATGCGGGCCTGGATGGACCTCTTAACAATTGCTGTTACGGCCATAATGACGGTCACCGCTAACGCAACGGTGACGGTGTATTCGTTAATGATCTGGGCTTTGCGGTTTTTTATCGGTCTGGGCATATTCTCTACTGAATATTATATTATTTTTAAAGAAATCCGGAGTAAAAAAATAAAAGCTTTTAGAAATGCCGGCCGGTCTCATTCGTTGTTGCCCGCAAATAGTATTTGGCGTTTGCTGCTTTGGGTGGGCGGCCCTAAGGGCCGCCCACCCAAACCGATTTATCCTTATCTCCTTTTTAAAAAAAACTGGCTTACCCAAAAAGCGAGGCTTCCCGGGTAAGCCAGTCTTTGGGGATCTTTTTACCTACCCCAGTATTCGCCTCCAGCTGCGTTCATAATAAACTGATTCCTGAAGATGTTGGTAGTTTCGTTCCCGACAATCGTTGAGCTTTGCACACCTCTGTTAAAGGTCTCTCTCGTCGAGGAAGACGTTCTGGTAACCTTATTCATGAACGTTTCCATGGTAGAGTACTGCTCGCCGATGTTATCGGCTGAATCCTTGAAACGGCCCTGAATACCTCTTTTGATGTAGATTTGTATGGATATCAAAGCACCGATAATGATAATAATCAAAATCGCGTATTCTACCGTGCTTTGTCCTCTGCTTTTCTTTAAGAATTTAAACATCTTTTGTTCACCTCCCTTTTAGTAACGGGTATTCCCCGTTGTTCACCTAAGCCTATAGAGAACACCCTATTCCAGGACCCCGTTATAGGCGAAGTTCTGGTAACCAGAACGTTTAATGTTCATGTCGCTAACGTACTGAAGACCCGTCGCCGCCCTAGCGTTTTGGAATTCTGTATCCACCGCCTCGCGTCCAACGTTAAAATCGGTCGTCAGGTACCCGGGTTCAAACTGGCTGGTATTACCTATGCCTTCACCGCTACCTTGGTTAACCAGGTATTTTGAGGCATCGTAAATCCTGGCCTGCAACGTCCTTTTGGCATACTGCTGCATGGCAATAACCGCAGCCACGACCAGAGCGATAAGAATCGCGTATTCGGCCGTGCTTTGTCCTCTTTTTCTATTTCTTAGCTTTCTAAGCATCGATTTTCACCTCCTAATAAATGACACGTTAAATACTTCCTTTTAATGGGAACCTTTGAGACGATTAGCCATATTCTCCATCCCCTGGCTGGCATCCTGATACGTCGAGTTGAGCGCGGTTCTAAACACCCCGCTGGGCTTTAGAAACACGATCAGAATCGCGATAACACCGGCCACTAGGATGAGATACTCCATCGTGCTTTGACCTCTTTTTCTACTTCTTAGCTTTCTAAGCATTGATTTTCACCTCCTAAACAAGAGTTTATGCTACCCCTCACTTGAGCAGGAATACTGCTTAATTCCTGTCAAACTCCTCCTCAATCGTTTTCTGGGTCGCTTGAACCGAACGATACACGTAGGTGCTCATCGCGATTAACGCGGCTGAAACCAGGGCAATAATAACGGCATATTCGATTAGGTTTTGTCCTCGTTTATTTTTTATCGAATGCCGCATGCCGCCCTTTTTTCGCACCTCGCCTGACAGAAAACGAGTTTCGCCCCTTCCTTCGAAGCCCGGTAATCTTTGGCCTTCACAAATTCGGGAGCTTTATTTGTCCCGCCTGAAACCGCGGAACCCATGCGTCTTTCTTTGTTTATACGGCCGATAACGGCGGTAAAGAAAAACGCGCGGATTAAACACCCGACCTAATCCCTTGTTTGTCGTTTATGGATTTTAGCTCAAAAAATAAAAACGGCCGACGAAACAACGGTTAAGGACATGGTGTTGAAATCTTTGCAAAAATTGTCAAGACTTCGATTTCTCGACGATGAATCTCGACGCCGCGCCCGACCGGCGCCCAACAGTACTGAAAAATAAAAAATCCTTAGGGAGACAAAGCCCTAAGGAGCTAGAGAATCCTTTTTAAAGGAAACCTCGTTTCAACAAGGATGTGCGCTTTTAAGATATTGATTTTTAATAACCTCATTATTTCCCCGTGGCTTAAGAAATAATGGCCTATTTCTCAGCAAAAAAGTTAAGTGTTTGCGATAAACGCGCGGAAGCCTAAGAAAAGCTCTTAGCCGCATTACAAATATAACATATATAAAACAAGGGGTCAAGAATATCTGAGGAAGATTTTGAGGTAGGGGTTTCCAGACGCATTTTACAAACAGGGATTTCCTGGCGCCCGGCAAGGGCTAACACAATACCCGGCAAGAGCTTCTGTCATTCTCTTGTCTCTTACCCGCCGATACTGACAATCAGCCGGGTATTCGAATAATCGCGGATATTGCTTTCATTGAGCCGCCTGAGCGCATATTCCAGGTCCTTGCGGTAAGCGTAGCCCTCGGGAATGACCAGTTGAACCATACAATAGCCCTGTTTCTTAAAAATACGCCCCGGAAGATCATAAAACCTTTGTTTTACCGTCGGAAAATTCAATTGTTCATAGTGGGGCGGGAAAAAGTGCCTCTGGCAGTAATTGTTAATTGCCGAAAGAAGGAAATCGATTGCACGCCAAATATCACCGGAGCCATCCAGCAGATTATAGCAGCCATCCCCTTCCAGCAAGGGGACCTTGTCCGGGGATGGAATCATGCTCACCGCCCCGTAGGAGGCCTTTTCTGCTTTGGCGCTAAAATCATTATAGCCTTCCTGAAAATTCGGCCAGTGCGTCAGGTACCGGGTAATGATCTCTTCGGTGTCCATGTCCTGGGCCGGAATATTGGTCACCACCGCCATCACCGGCCAGTCCAAGCCCGTTTCGCGTAAAAGGGCCACCCGTACGCTAACGGACTGGCCCGCGACCGGCTGGCCCAGGGAAGTCTTCAGTTCGCTGTAATAGATTTCTTTGTTCAGCCCATCATGGAAGAAGTGTTTAATAAGGCGTATGTCCTCGTCGATGAACTTCTTGCATTCCTCCTGCCACGGCCATGCCCCGACGGCAAAATACCGCTTTTTCTTGGGGATCGTGCTGAAATGGGCGATTTCGTTCTTTTGGGTGTCAAAGATAGCCATCCTAGCGATGCTCTTTCCCGGCATGTCTTCAAAGGCCCACATCATTTCGTAAAACTGTTTTGCGAAACTCTTGTATCCGGGGATATGGCTTAAGAAAACCGGCTGGGTATTGCCGATAAAGTTTTCGGAAAGATACACCAGGGATTTATTTAAAGGCACGGTAAAAATGGAATGAACGGCGTTTTCCGGCCAGAGTGTTTTGAGTTGTCCGTCGACAAAAATAGACACGCTATCGGCCAAGCTCATCTTAAGATAGCTGGTTTCGGAGAAAATCTGAGTGTATTCTTGGGTTGTGGTCAAGGCCAGGCTTTTGGAGACTTGCAGACCGTCCTTTAATTTTGCCAGCATCTCATAGGTTAATTTCTTTTGCAGATTATTCACCATCCAGAGGCCCGGCTGGTCATAATTCTTCATATCTTCGAGATTGTTGATACCGAAAGCTTTTAGATGCTGCAATACCTCGCCGGCTACGCTGATATCAAAAGGGAGGTATCCGCTGGTATATTTTCCTAAAATACCGCCCAGGATAGGCGAGTTGGAGAGCTCCCATTCGGCCGCCTTCAGGAAAAAGGATCCCATGTGATCATATAGAATATTTTCCTCGTCGGAGAGGGCCGCCGAGGGCACCTTTTTCTTAAGAAAAATGGTGGAATCCGGTGTCCAGATTTTATCTTCGACATAGGCCCGGTTGGGGTCAAAAGACTGGGACGGCTCGGGGGCTTTCTCTTTCTTGGCCATCTCCGGCGATTTTATCTCCGGCGCCTGCGGTGGCGGCATAGAGGTGGGAATCTCGACGGACGGGGCTGTCTCTTTGGCTGCCGTATCACGGGAGAGTTCAAAATCCGGTTTTTGTTTTTCCTTTTTTTCAGCCGGAATTTCGGGGATAACCTCGGGAGGAATCTCCCCGGCGACCGGTTTTTCTTTTGTCATATCCAGCAATTCGGCATCCAGGATTGACGGCTGTTCCGATAACGGCTCCGGGGTAACGGCTGCCGGCGGTGGCTCCGGCGGCGGAATAATCTCTTCCCCAGACTTTTCTACCGCGGGAGGTTCGGGAGCAATCTCCTTTTTCGGTTCTTCTACTGCGGGAGGTTGTGTCATCGATGCCGTGTCGGCAGGCAAAGGTGCTTGCTCTTTCTCTTTTTGCCCTTCCTCAGGTCCTTCTTCTTTAACCGGCTCCGGCACTAAAGTGGGCGCGGGTTCTTCGGGAGCCGATTCTACCTGAGCCAGCGGATCGGGCATTAAACGCAGCGACGGCTCAGCTTCCCGGCTTGATTCTTCCTCTATTTTTTCCTTGTCCTCGTCGGAAGAAAGTGTTACTGCGGGCGATTTTTCGGGCAGCGTGGGCAGCTCTTGTTTCTCATCGACCAAAGGAACAGGCGGTGTTGTTTGTTGTTCCGGAATTTCTTCTTGCGATGGCACCGGTAAAGACGCCGGCTCTTCGGTTTTCCCGGAAGGCGTTTCTGCCGGTTTCTTCTCGATTTCTGCCGACGCTTCTTCGCGGGATTCAATTGCGCTTTCTTCCGGTACAACCGAAGGCTCTTTTTCCTTAAGGAGAGCTGTTTCTTCTATTATAGGGGGCAAAGGCAATTCCTGCTTATCCCCCGGCGAAACTTCCGGCAGGACACTATCGGCAATCTTAGCATCACCCGCCACAGATTGTTTTTCTCCTGATAAAGAAACAGGCTCCTCTACTTTCTCCTGTTGAGGCTCAACTTTTTCGTTTACCCCTGATTCTTCTTTGGACAATTGTTCCGGTTCTTTAGGCGGAGCAGACAGCACGATGATTTCTTCCTTTTTGGGCGGTTGCTGCCCAGGCGTAATGACCAGAGGCAAATCTTTCTTTGTTTCCGGAAGCTTTAAGGCTTCCTCTTTATAGGCAGGCAGAAGATTTTCCTGAAGGCTGGTTAGTATCTGGGCTTTTCGCTCTTCGGGAATCTTGAATTTTTGGGATTTCTTTGAGGATTCTGATTTTCTGCCGACGGGACTGCTTAAATTGGCCTGCTTGATAACGGTATTAACGGCGGATTTTGAAACATCGACCTGGAATTTATCCTTGACGATCTCGGCTATCTTGCGGCAGCTAAGCCCCTCATCCAGGCGCTTTTGGCTGATGATAAAATCAATAACTTCTTGCTTAAGCTTATAAACAACACCCATAATTCAGATTGGACATTTCTTGTAAATTCTTGAAACTATTTTATTAAGGAATCTACCGGAACTTTTATTCCATAATATAACACTCTTCCCCCCAACGTCAAGCGTTTTGTACCGGGATATTCTTATTTCCTCAAATTTCTCTTGCAAAAATCCACTGCGCATAGTTAAATACAATAGAAAGGTTTGCGGGCAAAACAATACCCCTTATGAAGAAATGTCCTTACTGTTTTGAAGAAGTCCGGGAGCCTGTCGCCAAATGCCCCCACTGCGCCCAGTTTGTTATCGATGACTTCATCGAATCCGACTATCGCAGCATTGACAAAAAAAGATGCATTTTCTGCGGCAAGAATATTCTCGCCGAAGCCAAGGTATGCAAACACTGCCGCAAATGGATCAATACAGTTGATGACGCGATTAAAGATATGGAGTAGGCGCGCAGGGTCCTGCTTAAAGGAGACAAGGCTTATTCCCCGAGCTTGATTAAATCTCCGATGGCAGTGCAGGAACGTTTGATAGTCCCGGCGGGAACTTCAATCACAAAATTTGCTTTTAAAAAAACAGGGCTGAGCCTAAACGGCCTTAAGTTCTCGGTTAATCCCACCACATAATTTCTCTCGTCGACAAATAGCGCATCGATTGCAAATCGCATAAAAAACATGTGAATGGAACAGCATCTCGGGATCACCAGGCCCTCGCCTTCTTTAAGACAGGCGCGGCCCAAAAGACCCTTGGCCCTCGCCCAAAAACCTTCTGCCAACTCGCCTTCTCGGGCAATAAAAGTATTTTTGCTTACGTTACGAATCTGCATAAATAATTTTTAGGCGTTAAATATTTCTTTTTTAAGAGGAATGCCGCGTGTGGCAAAATCGGGATAACAGGCGGGGACATATCCGGTCGGCTTGTAGGCGCCAAGGATTTTCCCGTCGGCGTCAACGCCCTTTTGTTCAAAGAGAAAAACATCCTTCATGTTAAGTTGAGAATCACTCAAGACCCCCAGGACTTCGGTAATGGCAGTAATTTTACGGGAGCCGTCGGAGAAACGCGCGATATGGACGATGATATCGACAGCGGTGCCCATCATCTCGTACATGGCCCTAACCGGGAGCTCAACCCCGCTTAACAGCATCATGGAGGTCATCCTGATCAAGGCGTCCCGGGTCGAATTGGCATGCAAGGTAGTCAGAGAACCGTCGTGGCCGGTATTCATCGCCTGGAGCATGTCCAGGATTTCCGGCCCGCGGCATTCTCCGATAATAATCCTGTCGGGGCGCATGCGCAGGCTGTTGATAAAAAGATCCCGGATGGCAATCTGCCCTTTGCCTTCAACGTTAGGCGGGCGCGATTCCAGCCGGCCCCAGTGCCGCTGTTTCAAACGAAGCTCGGCGGCATCTTCAATAGTAATAATCCGTTCACCCTCGGGAATAAAAGAAGAGATGACATTTAAAAGGGTGGTTTTACCCGCACCGGTCCCGCCGGAGACAATGATATTTTTCCTCCCTAAGACGCAGGCGTTAAGAAAATCCGCCATGGCCTGGGACAAGCTTCCGAAACGGGTTAATAAATCTTCGACCGTGTATCGTTCAGCTGAAAATTTGCGGATGGTCAGCATCGGGCCGTTTAAAGACAACGGCGGAATAATGGCGTTAATGCGCGAACCGTCGGGAAGGCGGGCATCAACCATCGGAACCGATTCATCGATACGCCTCCCTAAGGGCGCGATAATTCTTTCAATAATAGCGCGCACCTGCTCATCGGAGATAAAACTTTTATTGGTCAGAATCATCTTACCGTGCCGTTCGATATACACTTCATTGCGATTGTTGACCATAATGTCGCTGATATCCCCGTCGGCTAAAAGATCTTCCAGGGGGCCTAAACCTAAAGCCCCGTCGGCAATTTCCTTAACCAGCCGGGTGCGTTCTTCATGGGAAGAAATAACCGCCCCGGCTAACTCGGTTAATAAATCACCGATAATCTTTTCGGTCGCGGACCGCAAGGACTTGGCCTTTTTAGGGTCGCTAAGGTCTGTGGCGGTCACATGCTGCAAATCCAGTTTTTCAACAAGTCTCTCATGAATCTTTTTCTTGATCTTGTTGAGTTCATCGCTTTCGTCGGGGGGAGCAAATATTTCGCGGGATTGGGTAATCTGTTCGGTGATGCCGAATTTCTCCCAGAATTCACCCGGCTTGGAAAGGTCGCCTACGGTACGCATCTTCGCTAATTCGGTGCCGAGGACAAAGATCTCTTCTTTAGAAAGGTCCTCCGCCATTTTCTTAAAGGCCTCGGTCACCTTGGCTTTAGGGCTGTCGATAACACAAGGGATCCCCCGGTTTAAGGCCATCCCTACCGCCCTGCCGTCGGAAGGGACATGGGAGAATATTTCACAGGGCAAAGCGGAACGTACTTCCTGCCAGGCAACACCACCCCGGCTTTCGGAGCGGTTCAAAATAAGCTTGACCATTTTTAAAGGAAAGTGCAGGCTCTGTAAGACATCCAGGCTCCAGCGGGTTTGATAAACAGCCAGGATGTCCGGGGTGGCCACCAGTAAAATAAGATTGCAATGGTCGAAGATGGTAATGAGGGTCTCACTAAAGGCCTTGCCGACGTCCACAATAACATAGTCGTAGCAGGCAGCGGCGCTTTTTAAGAAAGGTTTTATATTGTCAGGGGTAATGTGCCCGACTTGCCGGGTGTGAGTAACTCCGGGTAAGAAATCCAGGCCCGAGGCATGGGTAATGACATGTTTTTTAAAAATATCCGACGGATTACCGCGTTCCAGCTCGGGAAAAATGTCGACGACCGCGTAGCGCGGAGCGACATTGAGCATGCGGGCCATATCCTGGCCGGCCTGAAAATCCAAGTCCACCAAAAGCGTTTTGTTGCCAGCCAGGGCCAGAGAGACGGAGAGATTGACCGAAATAAATGTCTTTCCGACGCCGCCTTTATTACTGAAAACAGCTATAGTCTTCGATTTCATATCAGCGTTTATCTAAATTATAGACGATCGGAACCGTAACGGTTAAATCTCTGAGGTTTAAATCGGAAGGAAAAGCGGTGTAGGGCGCCAAACTCTTGGCGGTATTAAGGGCATCCGTATCAAAAAGGTCATAGCCTGAAGATTCTTTTACGCTCGCACCTGCCAAGGTTCCGTCGCTTAGAATATGCAGCCCCAACTTTACCGTCCCCTCCCATCCATATTGCCTGGCCCTCTCAGGGTAAGCGATTCGTTCGGCAATCCTTTGCTGGATTAAGCGGATATACGGCACTACCTCCTGAGGGACCATGGTTTTTGTCGCCATGGGCCCGTCGGAGACAAAGGATTTTGAAGAGACCGCCGCTTCCGGCGGTTCGAGTTCATTCATTTGCGATTCATCCGATGCTTCCTGGATGATATTGTTTTTCTCCTGCGCCAGGTCGGCCGGAGAGATTTGTTTTAAAATCGTTGGGGTGAGAGTAATAAATAATTCCGTGTCGCTGTTGGGAGAAAAGGACGTATGCCGAAAGACCGCGCCAAGAACCGGTATATCGCTAAGAATCGGTATCCGCTTAACGGTTTTTCCCTCGTTATGCTTAATCAGTCCGGCCATAACAACCGTCTGGCTGTTTTCAAGATAAAGCTGGGTTTGGGCAGTTCGGGTGGTATAGGCGACAGTGTTTCCAACGCTGTTTCCGGTATCAACATCACTCACGGTAAGGCTAAGGTTTATATCGATCTTCCCGTCGCGTATCGTTGGGCTGACAGTGAGGCCAACGCCATAATCTTTAAATTGAATATTTTCTGTGACCGTGCCTCCAGAAGAGGTGGATGTTGTCGAAATGGGGATTTGCCCTCCCACCTGGAAACTGGCCGAAGTACCGCTTTTGCAGACGAGCTTTGGCTTGGAAAGAACTCGCCCTTTGCCTTCGGTAATCAGAGCATCCACTTTGGCGATAATGTTGGTGGTGCGGTGAAAATCCCCGATCTTTAGGAAATCGGTCGGGGTCTTGGGGTTAAAAGAGGGAAGTGTTTCGGTGTACGTCAATGCACTGGTCCATTCGAATCCCATACTTTTACTGAAACTGGCCGTAAGCTCTGCTATCTGGGCGTCGATTTGAACAAGGTCTTCTTCAACTCTCTCCTTGGCTATATTGATAATGCTGCTGCCGAACGGCTCCAGCACTTTGCTAACCGCGTCTTTTTTAGTCGAAGAATATTCGCCGGAAACGATGAGCTTGCCCTCAAGGACACTGATCTCCGTCTTTAAACCCTTAACGTCGGATTCGGCTAAGAGTTGCTGAATACGGGCTCTTACCAAATTCAAGTCTTCGTCAAAAACACGGATATCGATCGAGCGTTTTCCGTATTTATCCCAAATAAACATTGTGGTCAGGCCGGACTGTTTGGCAAGTATCAGGATCTGTTCCTTGTCATATTTGACGACGTCGGCAACTTCCGGGCGGGTCAAGGCAACGCGGGTAAGATCAAAGACCTTGATGGTTTCCAGGTCCCCTTTTAGCAAGCTGATAGCGTCATCGTTGACGGGCCTGGACATTCCGTCATAAGAATTGTCGGCCGCCTTCAGGAGAACAGGCGCCCCGACAATCAGAACCAAGCCAACCAGTGCCGCTGCTGCTTTTGGGATACCGGGAAATAGTCTCATAATTTATTGTTTACTGCCCTTTGTTCAAGGCTTTTATTTAAAGATCTCTATCGTCTTTGCTTTTTCCGCGGCCTCTTTGGCGGCCTCGGCCTCTTCATCCGTTTCTTCTTCCTCCGGCTTTGCCTTGCCCGCCTCTTTGCCTTGGGCTACGGAAATATATTCTGCAAGGGTCTTCCAGGAGGCGGACGGTAAAATGTAGGCTTCTCCGTCGGAATTCGGACGCAAAATCAATTGCAATGACCCATTCTGTTGGACAAATGACAGCAGGTTGGCTTCGTGGGGATTCAGCGCGAAGGTAATACTTAATGAGCCGGCCGACATTTGGTCGTCGGTGCGCCTGCCAAAATCCGTGTTGTCCCCGATGGCTAAGATTTGAATATTCTGAAAAAGCATGACAATCAAGGATCCCTCCGTTTTAAGGCTCTTGATGCTTTCCGGAGGAGAATTAAGGTGCGCGATAACATCAACGTAATCACCGGGCGCCACAAGGCCGCCGACGGCAGAAGTCCTGTCGATAACAACCGTCACCGCCCTTTTTCCGGGAGGTGTCTTAACATTAACCGGTGATTTTACTTGTTCGGCAGTTTGAGAGGATGCGCTTAAAGACGCTGCCATTTTTTGGACCTCTTGCTGGATAGAGGCGTTTTGCTGCTGCAACGCGCTGGCCAGCATCTGGTTTTGGCCTTCAACATTCTTGAGACGTTCCTCGAGCTGGGCAACTTGCTGGCGCGTCATACCGCCCATGGAACTCACAATCGCCTTTTCTTTCGTATCGATATAGTTATTGGTTAAAAATACGGCGATAAGCCCTAAGATAACCGCCACCGCAAGGATAATGACTTTTTTCTTGTCGATAGACTTAATGTCAAACGGCAAGGGCATAATACTACTCCTTTAAAAGCTCTTCGTTGGTTTCGGGAAGCGTCTTTTCTTTAAGTTCGTTTAAAAGCTCAAGCACCTTCTGTTCCTGTTTGGAAAGCAGGAGGCCAGTCTTGATATCGTCTTTGACCTCTTCTAAGGTTTTAAGCTTTCCGCCTTTCTTCTCTTCCACCTTAATAATATAGTAGCCGTCCGGGCCTTTAAAGACACTACTGATGGCGCCAATCTCGAGCGATAAAGCGGCGGTCTGCATTTCCGGGAATTTAAACTCTTCAACCGCCCCTAAGTCTCCGCCCTGCGCGGCGCTGGCACTTTTTGATCGTGTCTGCGCCATAACAGCAAAGTCAGTGCCTTTAAGAAGTTCGATTAAAATATCTTTGGCCTCCGCTTGGGTAGGAACCATGATTTCTCTGATACGCCATTCGGCGGGCTCGGAAAGCTCGGGGATAACATCTTTGTTTTTGTCGTAAAAGTCCTGTATCTCGGCGGGCGTGACATCGACTCCGTCGGTAATATTGGCGACAATTTTTTGGACAAGAAGGGCGCGCCTGAATTTATCCACATCGTCCATAATTTCTTTATCCCGGGCGAGGCCGGTGCGCTCCGCCTCCTGGACCAAAAGCTCCTGGCGCACTAACTGTTCCAACACTTGCTTTTTGAATTCCAGATTGTCGGTATCAAGGCCGGGAACGGCTTCCTTGATAGCCTCAAGTTCTTTAGCGAATTCTTCTTTGGTCAACGTCCATGAGCCGACCTTGGCCAGCGCGCCAGCGGGCAGGGCAGATTGTGTCTGCGGTTGGGCTACGGCGGCAGGCGGATTTTGAGACTTCTTGCTTGCTGCCGACGGGAAATACTTGGAAAGGAAGGGGATCTTGTCACAGCCGGAAACGGCTAAGAAAAAAATGCATCCATAAATCAAAAAGTTGGCTTTCGTTATCAGGAATTTCATAAAAAGAATCTCCTCTGCACGTACTGCCTTATATCAAATTATAAAATAGTGGCTAATATTATTAGTATTATATTGAGTAATAAGATGCGAAACAAGAGTTTTCTAAAAAAATTTGGTGATTGCCCTTTGAAAGATAAAAAAATGTTGGGGACGAAGAATTTATTCGGGCAAGGCTTAGGGTGCGCCGAGAACACACAGGACAAACTTCCTCAATGCTATACGCTCAGCACAGCTGCTTAATGTCTCACGTTATCCGCCGAGACTAAGACCCATTTTTGGTTACCGGCAGTTATAGGGTATAACCCAGCAATCCTGGCCCTGATGATCATCAAAATAAGTAGTGCACCCGGTATAGCCTCCTCCTATGGAACAACGCGTACAACAATGATTGGGATTACACTGATTTCCACATCCGCCGGAATCATTATCCCAGTTATCACAGTTGACGCCCGCGCACGGGTTACCCGCCCCAGGTAAGCACTGGTACCCCATATTCCCGCCACAATAACAACAACACGGAGGGCCGCATTGGCCAATAAATACGCAGGTTTGACTATTGTTGCAGGCATTGGCAGCGCAGGGACACTCGCTAGGATACGTACAATGAGTTTCTCCGCAATTACAAATACCGTCGCTGTGACTGTTTGAGTTACAACAATCAGGAATACAGTTATTCTGATTTTCCGCCGGATGTCCCGGAGCAGAAACTGTACAGCAAATGCCATCACCGCATGTCCCGGCGTCCTGGCAGCAGTTGATCGGAGTTTCTCCGGCCTCGGGGATACCATTGCCGCAGAAGGCGCACTCAACATCGCACGCCCCTCGCCAGGCAACACAGTTGATCCAATTGTCTGCCTGGTCGCGGCAATTCGAGCAGCAATCACCCGTACAACAGGTGGATTCGCTGCGGTTATTGCAGATCGCTTCGGTGATCCCGATACAGCCTCCGCCGCAATCCTCGGGGCAATAATTCGGGCTTGAGGGTATATTCTCTCCTCGTTCCGAGCAACAAAACCCGTTGTTGCACGAGTCACCGCACCGGGAACAACAACCCGGACGAATCCAATATTGACGGGAACAATCTCCGCAGTCCAGCTGGGGAAGCTCGGAAACATCCGCCTGCTGGATGGCCTCTTCTTGCGAGTCATTGACCGCGTCTTCCCACAATTTGAAATGGGCGTTGACGCCGCGAATAACATACGGCCCCCCTAAAATGATGCCGGCCGCCACTAAAATAATGACGACGGCATATTCGATCATCGATTGGGCTTTTTCGGAAAAATGCATTTTAATTTTTTCTCTCTATTTTTAGTGTATACCAAAATTTATTCAGGCGCAACGGGCGATTTCCGTTTTTCTTAGACTGCCGCATATCCTTTGGGCAGATTAAAGCGTATGGAAAAACGAAATTCGCTGCCCTTGCCGACTTCCGAATGCAAAGAGATCAGCCCGCCCATTTTCTCGACCAGGACTTTGCAAATCCAAAGGCCTAGCCCTGATTCGACATATTTTCCCTGGGCCCCTTCATCCGCCTGAAAAGAGGGTTTAAAAATCTCCATCTGCTGGTCTCTGGGAATCCCGGGGCCGGAATCTTTGACCACAAAAAATACATGACAGCCTTTTCCAAGAATAGTCATCAGCCTTACTTTAAGCCGAATCTCTCCTTCCTGGGTAAATTTGATTGCGTTTGAAACCAGGTTTAAAAGAATCTGCTTAAGGCGGTCGGCATCACCGCTCAGCCTTGCGGGCACTTCTTTTTCTATTTCATAAATAAACTGGATGGGTTTCTCTTTCATGGAAGGATACGTGATCTTGGCCACATCCTTAATGACCTCGGTTAAATCAAAATCCTCCTCCTTAAGATTGAGCCTTCCGGTTTCAATCTTGGCAATATCCAGAATATTGTCGGCCAGATTGCGCAGAAAGTGACAGCTGGTTTTGATCGACGAAAGGTATTCGGCTTGCTTGTGGTCAATCGATGTTTTTAAAAGCAGGTTGTGGTGCCCGATAATCCCGTCCATGATAGTATGGATATCGTGGCTAACCTGCATCAAAAATACGGTCTTTTCCGTATTCGATTTGTCCGACGCCTCCTTGATCCTTTTAAGGCTATTGACCTCTTGTTCTTCCTGCTTGCGCTCTACCCCGCGGTCGATGGCATTTAATAAATCGTTTTTCTTGATCGGCTTTATAAGGTAATCAAAGGCGCCGGCCCGGAAACAGCGGATGGCGGATTCCGTCGATGGGTACGCCGTAATCATAATAATGGCCGTATCCTGAGCGACCTCCTGGATTTTATTGATCAGCTCGATACCGGTTGTCTCTTTTAAAACAATATCCATGAGGATCACGTTATAATGCCGTTCTTTTAAATGCGCGAACGTCTCGCGTTCGTTCTCGGCGATATCAATCCGGTAGCCTTCCTTGTCCAGTAATTCCTTGAATCCGTCCAGTATGGTCGTATCGTCGTCGACAATTAGGATATTCGCTTCATACATCATCCACCCGCCTTTCCTTTCGTGCCAACTAAATCGGCAAAACCACGGTGAAAATACTGCCCTTGCCGACCTCACTTTTTACTTTTATGGAGCCATTGTGTTCCTTGATAATACCCTGAGAGACAAAAAGTCCCAAGCCCGTCCCTGAATCGGTCTTGGTGGTAAAAAAGGGCTGAAAGAGGTGGTCCATATCCTCCGGCCGGATTCCCTCGCCGGTGTCGGAAACTTGGACGCTGATCCATTCTTCGCCGCAGGAGGTGGTAATCGTAATCTGCCCGTCTTTTTTGATGCTGTCCTGGGAATTTAAAACAAGGTTTAAGAAAACCTGGTGGAGCTGCTGACGCCAGCCTTCAATGCGGGGGATGCCCTGGGCGAGATTTAATTTTAGCCGTATATTTCTTAAACCCAGCTGATGCTCTACCAGCGACTCGACCCGCTTGATAATTTCATTAATATCGACCTGGGTCTTCCCCTCGTCGGTGCCCCGGTAGGTATCCAGAAGCTTCATGACAATATCCTTGATCTTTTCGATATTGTTCTTAACAAATTCGTAATTTTTCATCTTTTCGAAATGCACCGGCAGGCTGTCGTGCATAATCTCCAGATGGGTCATAATTCCCTGCAGGGGATTGTTGATCTCATGGGCGATACTCGCTGCCAGGCGGCCCGTCGCTGCTAACCGTTCGGAATGCCGCAGCTCACGGGTACGCTCTTCGACTAATTCCTCGAGATGTTTGCGGTAATCGTCGAGTTCTTCTTCGACCTTTTTGCGCTCGGTGACGTCCTGCTCGACCGCCAGAAAGTGAACAATTTCATTTTTCTCATTTTTGATTGATGAAATACCCACCTGAGCCCAAAAGATTTCTCCGTCTTTCTTTTTGTTGGGAAATTCCCCCCTCCAAACGTTCCCGGAAATAATCGTTTCCCACATTTGTTGATACAGCAATTTCGGGGTTTCGTTCGACTTGAGCAGGCGCGGATTTTTCCCAAAGACCTCATCCAGGCTGTAGCCGGTAATTTGAGCAAACCGGGGATTGACATACTCGATATTGCCTTTCGTATCGGTAATAATCACAATGCTGGGGCTTTGTTCAATAGCATGCGACAGCGTCTTGAGACTCTCCTCTTTTTCTTTGAGCTCCGTGATATCGGAAGAAACGCCTAAAACCGCCGGCGCGTTAGTGCCCAAAATCCTAAACGGGATTTTAGTTGTCTGCAGGATATGGACTTTCCCGGCAGAATCGGTAATAATTTCTTCCGGGACAAATTTACGTTTGCCGCTTTCGATGACCTCCATGTCATCCTTTCGGAAATGGTGGACTTCCTCTTCGCTTTTTGCAAAATCGGAGTCCTTTTTCCCCAAAAGTTCCTCGACCGTCGTCCCGTAGGTATCGGCCACGGCTTTATTCACGATGACAAAATGCCCTTCGATATCTTTGGCAAAGACAAAATTGGGTGTCAGGTCAATAACCTGACGCAGCTTGGCTTCGTTGGCGCGCAAGACTTCATCCGTGCGTTTGCGTTCCATGGCATTAACAAAGATTCCCCCGACGATCTTAAGCAGAACGACAGTATCCTGCGACCATTCTTTTGGGCCGCGCACCGAATCAAATCCCAGAAATCCCATCAGTGACCCGGCGTAAACCATGGGGACAACGATAAGCGACTGCACATCCTGATCCTGAAAGAATTTCTTCTCATTGGCATATTGGGGGGGAATAGCAGAAACTTCTGGAACATAAAAGGTCTCTTGCTTTCTTATCTGTTGTTCGAATAAGGGAAATTGACGGACATCAATATCCTGCAGGATCTGTTCGGACGACACAACGCCCTGTCTGCACCATTCGTGCGTATTGACCATGATCTTCTGATCATCTTTAAAAATAAAAATATAACTGCGATCCACTCCGGCAAATTCTCCAATAGCCCCCAGGGCATAATTGATCTCCTCGTCCATCTTTTCCGAGGACACATTAATAAAGCGGGATGAAACGTTGGTGAGCAGTTTCTCGAATTCGGCCTTGACCCGCAAAGCCTCTTCGGCTTTTTTTCGCTCGGTGATATCGGTAATAATAGTCACGACCCGGACGGTCTTTCGGTTTTCCAGGATGGGGACTTTGCGTGTTTCGGTAACAAATTCCCTTCCTTTAACGATGTTGGTTTCTTCGGTCACAATCGCCTTGCCGGTTTCAAAGGTGCTGTGATATTGCTTGAGCACCTCATCTTTCAGGAACGGAAATACCTCAAAAACTTTTTTGCCCAACGGATCTTTTTGCCCGCCGTAAGCCTGGCACCAGGTTGCGCAGGATTGGTTCATTAAAATAAGCTTCAGGTTTTCGTCTACCACGTGAATCGCGTCATCCATTGCATCAATCGTGGAGCGATACCGGGATTCGCTTTCGCGCAAGGCCTCTTCCGTACGTTTTCGTTCGGTGATATTCTCAACCAAACCGTCATAACGGATAATCCTGCCCTTTTCATCACGGTAAGGGACATGGGTGTTGCGTATCCATATGATTTCTCCGTCCCGGCGGATAATGCGGTGTTCGATGGGAAAAACTTCTTCGCCGGCCAGGAGCCGGTCAATGGACTTTTCGACCAGCTTGCGGTCATCGGGATAAATCATCTCGTGCCAGAGGTTAACCCTGCGGGCATAATCTTCCGGGCTATAGCCGGTAACCGCCAGGCATTCCTCGCTGTGGCGGGTCGATACCGCCCGGCCGGCCGAGACCTCGACCGAATACGTGTACAGGGTTACCGCATCGACCATTCTGCGGTAGCGCTCTTCGCTTTTTTTAAGCGCTTCTTCCCCTCTTACACGCGCGGTAACATCCTCATAAACCGCGACTATTTCGCCGGAGGGCAATTTGTAAACGTAATTTTCTCTCCACCCGGAAATCCTGTTGTCTTTATATAAAGCGGAAGGATGATTCGCGGGTTTACCCGTCTGCCAAACTTGTTTCAGGGTAACCAGAAGGCCGAATTCCTCCACGCCGGGAAACACCTCGCGAATACTTCTGCCGATAATATCCTCTTTTTTGACACTCTCCGTACGTTCAGCGGCTTTATTAAAATCCCTGATAATAAAATCGTTACCGTTCTCCTTTGCCTCGTAAACGGCAACGCAGCTGCTGATATTGTCAATTAATGTCTTGTGCCTGGCCTCACTCTCTCGCAGCGTCTCTTCTATCTTTTTACGCTCGGTAACATCACGGAAGGTCCCTTGCATAATCTTTCTTGCGCCCATATCAATAACAGCGGCGGCTATTGAGACTGTTTTTATTCTTCCCGACTTTGTAATAATCGGCACTTCGACCGGAGGCTCTTTGCCGGTGGCCTGTTTTTTAAATGCCTCTTTAACCGGGGCGCGGCTTTCGGGAGGATGCAGCATTTCCTGGTGCCGGCCGATAATCTCGTGCCTGGGTCTTTCAAACAGGTTCTCCGCTGCCCGATTACAATCAATGAGGGTTCCGGTGGTTATATCCGCCCAGACCAGGGCATCTGCCGCGTTTTCAAAAACAAGCCTGAATTTTAATTCACTCTCGGTGAGCGCTTCTTCCGCTTTTTTGCGCGCGGAGACATCCCTCCAGCCGGCCACAATACCCGTCGGCTGCCTGTTCCCATCGGTAACTAACCGCCCGGTGGCTTCGATCCACAGGTAATGCCCTTCGATATGCCGGGCCCGAAAAAGAGATGTTCCCTTTCCTTCTGCTATGATTTTTTTAAAAGTATTTTTTACGTTCTCGAGGTCTTCGGGGTGAATAAAAGGAAAAAGGTCTGTCCCTACCATCGCTTGAGGGTCGTAACCTAAAACGGACTTCATCGACGGGCTGTGGTAAACAATTTTTCCGTTTAAATCCAGCTCGGTAATCAATTCCAGGGTATTATCCGTAATCCGGCGCAGGCGTTTCTCTGAAATCTTAATCGCCTCATCCTGGCGGTAGCGTTCCTCCTCGACGCCGATGGCGGAAGCAATAATCCCTATGGTCCGGGCATCAATTTCCTGAGGAGAAAAATCTTTTTGGTAAAGAACGCACAGGGAGCCGACATTCTTACCTGAAAATTTGACCGCCTTGCCGACATAGGTTTGCAGCTTATAGCGGCTGACATTAGGATCCGTCTTGGCATAGATGCTGTGCATCAAATCGCGAATCACAACCAGGCCTTCTTTTTTGCTTTTGATGACATCATAACAGATATGTCCCTGCGGCCTGTCTTCGGGGACATAGTCTTTCGGGGCATTCCATTGCCCCAAAGAACACAGGGTATCGTTCTTTAGATGGTTATACAGCGCGCAGGTGGCATTGAGCATCTTGCCGCAGGAGGCGACCAGCCGGTTGATATTCTCAATCGGGTCCGGGCCGAAATTCAGGAAACACTCATTGATTTTTTCCAGGCGTTCTGCCAGCCGTTCGGGCCGGGAGATATCCCTGACAACAGCGATAACTTCCTCTTTCATTAAGGGAAGCAGGCGCGCTTCGAACTTTTTCTTCTCGCCGGAAACTGTTAAGAAATACTCAAAGCCAACGGGTGATTTTGTCTTTAAAACCCTGTGCAAGGCCTTTTTAAAAACACGGCCGACATGGGCAGGCAGGACATCCTGCATTTTTCTGTTTAAGAATTCTTCCGGCGGGACATACAGATCGTCTTCGCGGCCCGCCCCATAGGCAAGAATGGCCCCGTCTTTAGACATGCGGAAAAAGAGGTCGGGGAATGCCTTAAAAATAGATTGCAACTCGAGGCCGGCAAGCGCCAATTCTTCCCGCATTTTTTTATACTTGAGATTAGCGCGTACAATACGTGCGAGAAGTTTTGCGTCAATTTCTTCTTTGAAAAGATAATCCTGCGCGCCGCGTTTTAATACCTGGGGCCAGGTTTTAAAACGGACGCTGAGGATGGCCACCAGGGGGATATCGGCAGCCTGGGCATGAATGCGCGTCGTCGTATTTAACCCCTGGCTGTCCGGCAACTCGAGGCCGGCAAAGATTATGTCGACTTTTCCCCGACGGAGAAAACCAAGGCCGTGCTGGAGAGTGCGGACACATTTTACGGAAATCGAATATTCTTTTTGGGAGGTAAAGGCTTTGCGCAGCAGGCGAATTTCTTGGGCATCCGCATCAATCAATAAAATCTTTGCCCGCTGAAGAATGGTTTTCTCCATAATTAAACGGCCTTTTGCAGTTTAGGCTGCCAGGAGATCATTAATCTCTTTAAGCAGTTTCTTTTTAGCGGCTGGTTTTGCCAGGCATCGTTCCGCGCCAAGCTTAGTAACTTTCTCGCAATTAGCCTTTGAGGGATATCCGGTTAACACCAAGATTTTTATGTTTTTCAAAAGAGGGTTGGCCTTGATCAGCCTGCAGGCGCTGAAACCGTCCAAGCCCCTCATTTTTAAATCCAAGATGATAACGTCGGGAGTTTTTTGGATAGCCAGCACCCCGGCCTCAAAACCGTCTTTGGCCGTGTCTGCCTTAAAACCGCTTGCCTCCAGCATTTCTTTTAAACCAACCCGCACCGATTCATCATCGTCGACGATAAGGATTCTTTTGGGCGCCATAAATTCACCTTTAAATCCTTTCTTTAAAGTTCCGGGTTTTTTGCCGCGCCGGGGGCAGAGAGTGTCCGGCTATGAATAAGTTCTTCCAGTTGTTTCACCGCCGCCGAATCAATCCCGCGCTCGACAGGCGCAGATTCAACAAGAGAAACTGTTGTGCGCTCGGCTTCTTTCAAGAGTTCCTGCAATATCATTACGACTTCTTGTTTTGCAAAAGTATCGGAAGGTTTCGCTAAAACCGTATCAATGGCCGATGCGACACTCTTGCGCAAAATATGCCCGCCGGATGGAGAAGCAGCGACGGGCGAGACGTTTCCTGATTTTTCCTTGATGCTATCCGATTGGTTACTGCGAACCGTTATTGTTTTGACAATATCTTTCCGGGGGGCATTCGCATCGACAGTGGAAAGAATGCTCTTGAGGTTGTCCAGCGGTGCCTTGTCAGAATTTTTCTGAAGGCCTTGAGACGTAGGCGGATCATCGGCCGGCGAATTTTCTCGGCCTGCCATCTTTTTAACTAAGTCATCGATTTTTATAGGAAGGGCTTCTTGAGAGGACTCGGGGATAGGGCTTTTATTTTCTTCCATGAGCATTCCTTAACAGATTGGCTGTAATCAACTTAAGGAGCTAACGTAGTATAAGTGTAGCATATTTTAGACATTCAATAACAGAATCTATCCTCTACCGGATAAATATTGTATCCCTAATCATAAATCCACACAAGATAAAAGTGTTCACGGCCGGCGGTTCGAGAAAATTTAGTTAGCGGGCCCTTGACAAACATTCCCTTTTGTTCCATAATAAGATTATCGATGAGGGTTAGGTTTCTACCTACTCTACGCCCAGATAAAAAGCTGGGCGTCTTTTTTTGTACCCTTCTTATCCGTAAAATCGATAGAGTCTTAAATATTTGGAGATAAACGACTTGTGAGACTTTTATCTTGAAGAGTTCCGCCTCGACAGGTAAGAAATCTTTCTTGCTGCAGCCTAAACCAATCCCTTAATCGCATCACGCTCTTCCAAGAGTTCTTTCAATGTAAGCGCAATTTTTTCCTGCCCAAAACTATCATGTTTAATATTTTGAACAATCTCCCAGTCTCGGCCGTTAGAACGCAAGGGAAAACCAAACATCAGCCCCTCGGGAACACCGTAACTTCCGTCTGAGGAAACTGCCGTCGAAAAGAAATCCTTGCCCACAGTGGGGGTATTGAGATTCCTGACAGTATCGATAATGGCGTTAGCGGCCGAAGCCGCCGAAGAAAGTCCGCGCGCCTTAATAACGGCAGCACCGCGCTGCTGGACAGTTTCGATAAAGATTGTCTTAAGCCAAACATGGTCGGCGATGGCTTCGGGAACTAATTTTCCTTTAATAGTGGCATGAAGAAAATCCGGAAACTGGGTAGCCGAATGATTTCCCCAGATAGCCAAATTTCTGACATCGACCACGTCCACCCCGGCCTTTTGAGCCAGTTGTGCGGCCGCTCGGTTTTGATCCAGCATGGTCATGGCAAAGAAATTCTTTTGCGGAATATTCCTACAAACGGCTTTTGCAATATAGGCATTGGTATTGCAGGGATTCCCGACGACCAAAACTTTACAATCCGGCTTTGCATTTTCATCCAGGGCCTTACCCTGCTGGATAAAAATCCCGCCGTTTATTTTAAGAAGCTCGTTGCGCTCCATGCCGGCTTTGCGGGGGACGCTTCCTACCAACAACGCCCAGTCAGCGTCTTTAAAAGCAGCCTTTGCGTCGGCGGTCGTTGTCACCGATTCAAGAAGGGGAAAGGCGCAGTCCTCGAGTTCCATTTTAACGCCGGCCAGCGCCGGCAAGGCCGCTTCTAATTCCAAAAGATTAAGATGAACGCGCGTCTGGGAGCCAAACATCCCGCCGGCGGCGATTCTAAAAACAAGGGCGTAACCGATTTGGCCGGCAGCGCCGGTAACAGCGACTCGAACGGCTTTATTCATTGAATATTCTCTCCGATCAATATTTCTTAGGAAATTTTTTCCGCGATTGCTTTAACTTCTTCCAGCATCATTTTACGTTCTTCCGGGGTATTCGAGGTAACGCCGGCAAAATATTTATGACCCAGTACCTGAACCCCGCAAAACTCGAAAATCCCGGTATCGCTGGTTTGGTTCATGCTCTTAAACATCCCTGTGGATTCGTAAATAGCAGCGGGTGTACCGGTTGTATTCAAGATAAGGACTTTCTTCCCTTTAAGCAACCCCTTAACTCCGTCTTTGTCGACGACAAAAGCAAAGCCGTGGCTGAAGACCCGGTCAATATACCCTTTCACCCTCGCCGGAAGACCGGTCCACCAGACAGGAAAGATAAACGTCATCACTTCCGCCCATTTTATTTCGTTTTGCTCGGCCTGGACGTCGGCGGCTGCGCGGCCTTTTTGCAGAAGCTCAAAGTCACTCGCCTTTAAAACGGGATCAAAATTATGCATGTATAAATCGCGGATGTGTACTTCGTGCTTCTTGTTTTTCAATGCAGCCACAAAGGCCTCTTTAATGGCATGATTGAAACTTTTCGGATTCGGATGGCAATAAATAACCAGATGTTTCATGCGGCACCTCCGTTGCACCCTGGCATAGCGTATGCGGTTCGGGCTCGATTTTAAAACACTGCCCGCCCCTTTTTCAAGATAATATCATATCATTTTTGGTTTTATTTGTGAAGAAATTCTGAAATCATCGTCGAGAATGGGCCACCGGAATATTACTTCGCACCAATAGCAAGCTTTTCTTTTTTATCCTTCGGCAATAGCTTGATGTCGCATTCGCGAATAAGGGCGTGGCTGCGGCTGGGCTGGGGCTCCCGGTAAACTAATGCCACCGGCCGGTGCATGCGCGTATAGCGGGAGGCAGTGCCGGCATTGTGCATCTTAAGGCGCCGCTCTAAATTGTTTGTGATCCCCGTATACAGCGAGCCGTCGGAACATCGCAAGATATAGACAAACCACCGCTCGCTTGAGATTGCTTTCCCTTTGCTCTTTCGGGATTTTGAGGATTTCTTGCGGGAAGATTTTTCTTTTTTCCGCAAGCAATCAATCATGCGTTTGTATTTTGGATTCATAGAAAGCGGCGATCGTTGAAAAGCAAAAATCCGGTGCGTGCTTTTAGGAGACCTCGGAAAAGCTCTTCGTCGAAAAATTCGGGTCGCAGGTTAGATTAACCCCCAACCGCCTTAAGCCCGCCTCGTCACCCGGCGTGGGGATGTGAGTAATGTGCATCTCACAACCCTGTAGTTCTTTTAATTTCTCCATCGCCATCTGCGCTGACGGATTGGTCGCCGCGCTGATGCTCAGCGTAATCAGGGCCTCGTCCAAATCAAGGCTGATGGTCTTGGCGTTAAAAATATGTTTCTTGAAATTCGCGATCGATTCAATGATATTAGGCGACAGAATGTGCATCTTGTCGGGAATTTCCGCCAGTTTCTTTGCCACGTTCAATACCAGGCTCGAGGAGGCGTGCATGGAAGGCGAATTTTTTCCGGTGACAATAGACCCGTCTTTTAACTCGACCGCCGCGCCGCAGAAGATCCCTTCATTGCCCTTGCCGCTTTTTCGTCCCTCCCCGGCGGCCTTTCGCGCCGGCTCAACCACGCGCCGGTCTTCGGGCTTAACACCCAATTCTTCCATCAAAAGCTTCGCCCTTTCCACGGTTTCCTTATCCGCCAACCCGACCATGTATTCACAGTTGTAGCGAAAATAGCGGCGTATAACTTCCTGCCGGGACGCATCCTGCACGGCCGCGTCGTCCACGATTCCGTAGCCGGCACGGTTTACCCCCATATCCGTCGGGGATTTGTACATCGAAGAGCCGGTAATCCTTTCCAGTATCCTTTTGAGGACCGGAAACACTTCCACGTCACGGTTATAATTGATCGCCGTCTTGCCGTAACTCTCCAGGTGAAACGGGTCAATGAGATTAAAATCGCGGATATCCGCGGTCGCCGATTCGTAGGCCACGTTGACGGGATGTTTAAGCGGAATATTCCATATGGGAAAGGTTTCGAATTTCGCGTAACCGCACTCTATCCCGCGTTTATGGTCATGATAGAGCTGAGAAAGGCAGGTGGCGAGTTTTCCGCTGCCCGGCCCGGGTCCGGTAACAATAATCAAACGGTTTTTGGTTTCAATATACGGATTAGCGCCGTAACCGCTCTCACTGACGATGGTGTCAATATCCGTCGGGTAACCTTTGGTAAAACGGTGGGTATATACCTTAATGCCTTTGCGCTCCAGTTTATTTTTGAAAATAGTAGCGGCGGGCTGATTGTCAAAGCGAGTAATCACAACCGCCAGGATATCAATGCCCCATTCTTTAAGATCGTCGATCTGTTTAAGTGCGTCCACGTCATAGGTGATCCCAAAGTCCGCCCTGATCTTGCGCCGTTCAATGTCGCCGGCGTAAATGCACAGGATGATATCGGATTTATCCTGAAGTTTTTTAAGCAGTCGCATTTTAACGTTAGGGTCAAAGCCGGGCAAGACCCGCGCGGCATGATAATCGTAAAGGAGTTTGCCGCCAAACTCCAGATACAGCTTCCCGCCGAATTTCTTAACCCTCTCGAGGATAGCCTCGCTTTGTTCCTTTAAGTATTTTTCGTTATCAAAGCCGATTTTTTTGGACATGCTTATCTCCCGATTGAAAACAACTTTTTAAAAGCGCTCATGCTCTTTTAGAGACGCTGCTTTGCGCCAAGACCACCGACGTCTCGACCTGGCGGGCTGGAATCTTCCAGTATTTCTTTAAAAGCCGGTTTTTTTCTTCTTGGGAAACGGTTTGAAATCCGTGTTTTTCATAAAAACCAATAGCCCAAACCGCCGCAGCCCAGGTGCCGATGAGAATAGGGCGCGTGGTTTGCGCGCAAAGGTGCCTTAAAAGCCGGCCTCCTATTCCCTTGTTTCTTTTAAGCGTGCGCACATAGGCGTGGCGGATGAGGGTAACGTCTAAAACATCCTGAATACCCATTACCCCGTCGAGGATACCGTTGTCTTCGTACCCCCAAAACACAACGCCGTCATCTATTTCGCGCCTCAATTGTTCTTTGGACATGTAGGGCTCGTGCCAGCAATCGGAAGGGATAACACCTTTGTAGGCCGAGGCAGCGTCATTAATGATCGCGTAAATGACGTTAAAATCTTTTTCGTCGCAACGGCGGATGGGGCCCGTTGTTTTATCCGTGGTGAGATGACTCATTGTGGAATATTTTATCTTTTAGAGAGAAGGGCGGCCCTTCGGGCCGCCCTTCAGAATATTTATCTTATTGAAAACATGGGGATATTTTATCGCCGAATGCGTTCATGCGCAAGACAAATCACTGTTTAAAAGAAGAAAATTATCCGTTCATTCCGGGCAATGTTTTTCGTGCCCGCTTTACTGCTTCCAAGGAAAGATCGGCGTAAATAATTTCTTCCTTTTCTCCGCCGGCGCGGGCAATCACTTTTCCCCAGGGGTCCACCGCCATGCTGTTGCCGTAAGAAACAACGCTGCCTTGTCCCTGCCCGGCCTGATTAGGTGCCAGTACGTAACAAAGATTTTCAATCGCCCGGGCCCTTAATAAAATCTCCCAGTGGGCCCGGCCCGTCGTTTTTGTAAACGACGATGGGATGCACAGAATATTCGCGCCCTTGGCGCCGTAACCCTTGAAAAGTTCCGGAAATCGTACATCATAACAAATCGACATGCCGACTTTAAAATCTTTGGCGCGCGTAGTTCTCGGATACCTTCCCGCTAAAAAATATTTTGACTCCTTAATCCTTTTTCCGTCAACAACGGCGTCGAATAAATGAATTTTCCGGTATTTGGCAATGATCTTGCCTCTATCGTTAATGAAAATCGAGGCGTTAAACACCCTTTTCCCGCCCGGGGCTTTTTCGTAGATTGAGCCAGCAAGGATAAAGACTTTGTGCACCCTGGCAAGTTCTATAAAAGGCCGGGTTGATTCTCCGGGGATCAATTCCGCTATTCTATAAAACCCGTCTCTTTTATCGGCCGGCCCGCGGTAATTAAAGACTTCAGGCAGAAGAATAAATTTGGCCTTGCAAGAAATTGCCCGGCGGACAAGCATGAGGGCGCGCCGGATATTTTTCTTTTTGTCATCAGTCGGATTGGTCTGAATCAGGGCAGTCTTCATGGAAAGATTTTTCCCGGTGGATTATTGGACAATCGCAAAGGGTGCGGCCGGCAGTTTTTTGTAGAGCTAAATTCTCGAGCTTGAGCCTTTTTTGACAAACTCTTGCATAATCTCGAAATCAAGCAGGCCCATTTCATATAGTTCTTTGAGACGGCTTTCCAAGGTATACATCCCGTACTCGCGGCCGGTTTGTATGCTTAAGGGCATCTGGATAAATTTTCCTTCGCGTATCATATTTCTTACCGCCGTGCTGACAATCAGCAGTTCCGTGGCTAAAACACGCCCTCCCATCCGTCCGGGAAGCAAACGCTGAAACAGAATCCCTATGAGGCATGAGGCGATCTGCTGACAAATGCTCGCGGCATGCTCGGGAGGAAAAAGATTGACCAGTCTTTCAATAGCCTGGGTAGTGTCGGGGGCGTGCACTGTTGAAATAACCAGATGGCCGGTCTCGGCTGCCCGGATAGAAGACAGCACGCACTCGCTGTCTAAGAGCTCGCCCACCACGACCACGTCGGGATCCTGATGAAGGCTGCGTTTTAAGGCCTCGGCATAGGAAAGGGTGTCGCTTCCCAGTTCGCGCTGCTTGATGACACCTTTCTGGCTGACATGAACATACTCGACCGGGTCTTCGATAGTAATAACGACCCTCTCTTGGGTCTTGTTGATAAAATCGATCATGGAGGCCATGGTCGTCGTCTTGCCACTGCCCGTGGGCCCGGCGACAAGAATCAACCCTGACTTTTCTTTGCAAAAACGTTCCATCGCCTCGACAGGCAAGGCCAAATCTTTAAAGCTTTTTGTCGTCGGGGGGATACTTCTTAAGGTGGCCTCCAAAAATCCTTTTTGCAGATGCATGTTGGTGCGAAAGCGGGAGCTGAGGCTGGGGGAAAAAGCAAAATCCAATTCTTTATTTTTCTCAAAGTTTGCGATTTGAGTATTGCTTAACAGCGGATAGATCATGGCCTTGATCTGACCCTCTTCCAAGGTATCCATTTTTAGAGTTTGTATCCTGCCGTCTTTTCTTACAATAGGCGAACGGCCGACGGTTAAGTGCAAATCAGAGGCCCCAAGCTTAAGCGCCTGGTCTAGAATAGAATACAGGTTTAGTTTCTCCAGCGAGGAGGCAATGAAATTCCGGTCCTCGGGACTAATTTCGTGAAAGGCAGCCCCAATCAAATAGGCCTCTTTGCCCATGACGGTTTCGATGCGGGCTACTTTTAATTTTGTCCTGATGGGTTTTTTACTGCCGGGCAGATGAATTTCCGTCAAGATAACAGTGTCGATAGGATAGATGCTTCTGGATTCAAAGGAAATGCCGTTGGCGCTTAAATCTTTATTGATAACCTCTATTCCCCGCCCGACGGGTTTGTTGTCGCCGGAAATCTCCCAGCAGATCATGGGGACGCGGACATTGCGCCTTTCCCAAAATCTTTTGTTTTGATCAAAATTAAGCACCCAGGCCTCTTTCTTAAACCGGCTGTCTTTATAGATTTTAAACGCGCTTCTCTAAAACACAACAGCTTAATTATAGAGCGCCCGTTTGAGCTTGGCAATGAAAAGCGCGATAATCCACAGCCACCTTATTTGTGCGCCTTTTTTGTGTGGGCCTTGGGGAACCCTTCAATAGCCTTGATGGATTTCTTTAATTCGCCATCCGGCAGCGAATATCGCTCCAGCTTGCCGGTGAGATATTTTTCGTATCCGGCCAAATCCATCAGGCCGTGGCCGCTATAGTTAAACAAGATGACTTTTTCCTTGCCCTCTTCCTTGGCCTTTTTGGCCTCTTCGATTGTCACGGCAATCGCGTGACTGGTCTCGGGGGCGCAGATAAACCCTTCGGTCTTGGCCCAAATCATGGCCGATTCGTAACATTGCACCTGATCAACCGAACGGGGCGTCAATAAGCCTTCTTCAATACCGTGGCTGACCATCGGCGCCATGCCGTGATACCGTAAACCCCCGGCGTGAATCGGCGGAGGGACAAATTGGTGCCCGAGGGTGTACATCGCCAGCAAAGGCGTCATCCCGGCCATATCGCCGAAGTCATAGGCAAAAATCCCCCGCGTCATCTTCGGGCACGACGAAGACTCAACCGGAATAATCTCGATTTTCTCGCCGTTAATCTTATCGTGCACAAACGGAAATGCGATCCCGGCAAAATTGCTTCCGCCGCCGGCGCAGCCGATGACAATATCCGGCTTCTTCTCTCCGGCGATCTTTAGCTGCTTCTTGGCCTCAAGGCCGATAATGGTTTGATGCAAAAGGACATGGTTTAAAACGCTGCCCAGCGAATAACGCGTCTGGCCGGATTTGTCCCCCACCGCCTCCTCAATCGCTTCGCTAATGGCAATCCCAAGGCTGCCGGGAGTATCCGGCATCCTTTTTAAAACCTCTTTTCCGAAATGCGTCTCGTGGCTGGGGCTGGCCACACACTTGGCCCCCCAGACATGCATCATGAGTTTGCGCATCGGTTTCTGGTCAAAGCTGACGCGCACCATAAAAACCTTGCACTCAAGTCCCAGCAAACTACAAGCGAATGCCAGGGCCGTGCCCCATTGCCCGGCACCGGTTTCGGTGGTGAGTTTCTTGATGCCGAATTTTTTGTTGTACCAGGCCTGGGCAACCGCGGTATTGGGTTTATGACTGCCACCGGGTGAGACGCTTTCGTCTTTGTAGTAAATACGCGCCGGTGTTTTGAGATATTCTTCCAGATATTTAGCACGCCGTAACGGCACCGGACGCCAGCGGGCAAGGATCTCGAGAATTTCTTCGGGGATATCAATCCAGCGCTCCCGGCTGACCTCCTGCTCGATTAAATTCATCGGGAAGACCGCTGCCAGCTGGTCGGGAGAAATTACTTTCCCGTCGGGGCCTATGGGCGGCAAGCAGCCGGGCATGTCGGCGTTGAGGTTGTACCACTGGCGCGGCATTTCTTTTTCGCTTAAATTGATTTTGATTTCGCTCATAAAAACTCCTTTAATTATTTTAAAATTTTGAAAGAATACGCTGTGAAAATACGAAGTTATTTTACTGCGGATAACCAATGAAGGCAAGGGCGTAAATAAAAAACCCACAGCCTTAAATCCGCGGAGAGCGCAGCGTGAAATCCTATCTAAATAATATTTTCTCTTCTTCCCATTCAATTTCTACCGTATTATAATTTATGGTGAGGTTCAGCCATGCGACGATCCAACGTGTAGCCATACACGAGGTTTCCCATGGATAAAAAAATGAAAATAACCCCTTTTGAAGGTTCTTCGGTTTTACGAAAATTCACCATCTTCTTTATTTTAATGTCGCTGATCCCGGTTGGTGTCCTTTATTACTTGTATGCCGAGGTTAAAGAACGCGGGAAGTTGGACATCACCGCAGCTGATTTGAATTTAACCCTGATTTTTACCATGCTGGGTGTTTTAATCGGATATTTTGCTATCCGCTCTTTATTGACCAGCATCACGGGGATCGCCCGGTCAAAAGAAAATGCCCTCAAGGAAGTTTTGGGCCCGGACAAATTTCAGGAGCTCGTTGCCGGCGAACATAACGAAATCACCGTCCTGGCCAAATCCTTTAACGAGATCACATCCCGGCTTGAAGCCAATATCAAAAGCCTTGAAATCGCCAAAAAAACCCTTCATTCGGTCCTCTCCCGGGTAGGGGAAGGTATTTCGTCGATGCAAAATATCGATAATTTTCTCAATCTTATCGTCGAGACGGTCACCGACGCCCTGCAGGCCAATGTTGGGGCCCTGATGCTCTTTGACGAACAAAAAAATGAGCTTCTTGTTAAATCGGTTTACGGCGCCAACCCGGGAGCGAGAGAAATCCGTCTTAAGGCGGACGAATGCGCGGCCGGGATCACCATCAAGACCCAAAAGCCGCTCATGATTCCAAAATTGGCCAGCCAAAACACGACTTCTTCCAAATACGGATTTTTATTTGAAGAGCCTTTATTGTGCGCGCCTTTGATCCTGCACGATAAAACCCTGGGGGTGATTTCGGTCAGCCGAAAAAAAGACGGCGGGAATTTTGATGAAGAGGAATTAAATCTGCTTTACAACCTGGCGCTTCAAACCGCGGTGGCGGTGGAGAACGCCAAGCTCAACAAAGACGCCGAGAAAACCTATTTTGAAACCATATCCGCCCTGGCTTTGGCCGTCGATGCCAAAGACCCGTATTCGCGCGGGCACTTGGACCGCGTGGCAAAATACGCGGTGCAAATCGCCGAGCGATTCGGGTTAAGTGTGGACGAAAAAAATACGCTGCGCGACGCCGCCCGGCTTCACGACCTTGGAAAAATCGGCGTCACCGACGAAATCTTAAGCCGCCCGGGCCCTTTGGATGCCGAGGCATGGTCGCTGATGAAAAAACACCCCGAGATCGGGGAAGGCATTATCAAACCGATCAGCTCTTTACGGAACCTCTGCGACATCATCCGCCATCACCACGAAATGCTCGACAGCAGCGGCTACCCCGACGGACTAAAAGGCGATGAGATCAGTTTGTTTGCTCGGATTTTATCGGTCGCGGATATCTTTGATGCCATTACCACCGACCGCCCCTACCGCAAGGCCTGCACTCCAAACGAGGCCATTGCCAAATTGCGGGAGATGAAAACAGCGATCGATCAAAAGGTGGTTGGTGCCCTGCAGGATTTTGTGAATGAAAACAGGCAGGTGATGTAGGCCTTCTTTAAACCCTATTCCCGCACCCTAATCAGATAGATGCGCCCATCTTGTTGATAGACAACTTTGTCGCCGGAAATCTTTGGCGCTTCTTCCGACAGCGGATTATCCGTTAACGCGACATCCTGGAAATCAGCGTTTTGCAAATCAGTGATTCGGATATCCTTATTGCCCGCGCGGCTATCTTCCCAGACGATGCGGCTGCCGCTAATATCCGGGCTGGTCTGGCTTGAAGAATTATTAACAACCGCTGTTGTCTGGCCGCTGGCGATGTCATAGAGCATAATGTCCTTATTGTTATTGCCGTTACGATAGTCCTCCCAGACAATCTTATTGGCGTCTATTTTCGCCCTCAGCTTGACCCAATCACCGTTATCCACCGGGATAAGACCGCCGTCATCTGGGGTGCCGTAGAGCCGATCCAAGCCCAGGTCGTAGCTAAGGATATCATAAAATGCTCCGCGTTTACTCTCCCAGACGATATAGCGGCTCCAGATGTCGGGTCGGGCAGCTTCGGGATTCCCTTCGGCAACGCGATGGATACCGCCTGACGGCATAAGAGTCCGATTAAACGACGGGGGCGGCGGCGCATAATGAAAAACGTCTTTTAAATTGCCCCCAAGATATTCTTGCCATACGAGGGCATTATTATAAATAGCCGGGAATTGGGCATTGCTTGCCGCGGACGTGATGGCGCTGACCCCGATGTCATCGGAAGTCCCGAACAGCCCGTCACCGCCCAAGCGATAAGTGAAGAGGCGGGACTTGCTATCCGGCTGTAGCTGTGCCCAGGCAATCGTGTTGGCGTAAATAGCCGGGTCGCTATCCCGCGCGGCAGACGATGTCACCTGTCTTTGAGGATTTGTTTCCAGGCTGTCGTCTTGCGTGCCAAAAACACCGTCCGGCCCCAGATTATATAAATAAATATTCATATCCCCCCGCCGTTCGTCTTGCCAGACAATTTTGTTTCCGTCAATGGCGGGTTTGTTTCCCGTTGCGATCATGGCCACATCTTCATAATTGGTTTCGATATAAAACGGAAGGTTCCCGGCATTATTCTCTTCATAGCGTTCGTCGATTTCTCCGTAATTGCCATCGCCCAGGGGATCAGTATCGCGGTCGACAACACAATAAAGGTCTGTCCCGGTGCCCGGGGCCCAACCCTCCTGCCGGGGGACACTGACTTCAACCATCTCCTCGGAATCACCCTCCATGTCAATCTCTGTTTCAGCGATACGCGTGCCTCCCTGCTCGGGATCGCCTTCAAAAAGCTCAACCGGAGCGTTGGCGACCGCACCCAGTCCGTTATTTTCGATCCGGATGCGGAAACGATATTCTTCCGAGGAAGGGATAAAACCGCTGATTGCGCAGGACAATTCCGGCTTCTGCGAATCCCCGATCACCATATGGAGCGCCGGATCGCCGAGTAAATTGTAACGGAAACGGTGCTCGGTATTAGTCACCATATTTGATTTAGCCGCCAAGACCGCATCACCTAAAATCAGGATGTTCTCCGTCAGAATGGCCGCTAACAATTGATCAGCCAGGTTTTCATTGGGGTTAAACTGGGTCTCCCGCGAGGCGCCGACAAAGGCAACCGCGCCATTGTTGCGGCAACCGTCATCAAAACAGCTGTTGACAAATAATTCTCCGAAACTCTGCTGGTTAGGGTCGCCGCCCCAGGTCCAGTCGTGCGGAAAATCATACGCGGCGGTCTTGCAGGCCATGCTCAAAATAACGGGAAGCTTCCCGGCGTTGGTGAGGCTACGGATATCACTCTCGGTAAAGCTGGCGCTGCCCATAAGCCATGTCAATTGCGAGCCGTGGCTGTTGTGAGCCACCAGGCCCCGGCCGCCGTTGATGTCCGCTTTCATCTGGGCAATGGTCAATAGGCCGTTATCGCTATTGTCTTGAATGTCAATTTCATTGAACTCCTTGCGGTTCCTGTCCACCAAATTATTGATAATCTCCGGCCAATGGCTCTGGATCTCATCATTGAGGGCAAATCCGCTGGACATTAAAACCTTGGCACTCCAATCACCGTCAGCGGGAGCGTCTTCATACGCCTTGGTCTTCAAGACAACATTGGCCAATTCATTCTGATTCTGGACGCTAAAACGGCCGATGGGAAAATCGCCGTTACGGTCGAGTTCGTTGATAGGGAGATTTCCGTTGTCGTCGGTAACACAGGAATACCAGTAATCAGTAGGTACGTCCATACTGGTGTAGTAGGCCGGCAGATACCAGGCGGCTGTTGCGGGATAGGCATCACCGACCAAAAGGACATACTGCAGGGCCGGCGCACCGTCGTTCCAGTGCTCGAAGACATATTTTAAAAAGGTCTTAATTTCCAAGGCCTGGGTATCGCCATTGTTGTCACCCGTATACACGATCTCATTGTTCTGAGGGATCACGTTGCCGACGGCCGCGTAGACCGCGTTCGTGCTGACGACCGCAACATCAAAACCGTTATAGTCGGCGCGGTGTTGGGCCAATTCCAGCAGGGCCGGGCTTGAATAAAAGGGCTGCGCGGCAATAATCAAATAATTCGCCCGGTTAGAGCCGGCGGCTAAATCTAAAGGAAAAAACACCTCTCCGGCGCCAGGGAGGACGGGACGAAGCCGGTCGCCTTGCTTGACGACGTCGAGGCCGGAAGAAACAGCGTTCCTGGAAAAATCTTTTTGGGAGACGCCCGGCGCAGAAATGGAAACGGCCTTAGCAAAATCTTTTGCCAGCGAATAGTGGCCGCTTAAAATAAATATGGCAACAAGAATGCCGGTGCAAATCAATGTTCTTTTCATGGAACAACCCTCCGCCCTGCAACTTCAAAATTACTCTTAACCAAAAAGGCCTTATCGCCAAAAGGTCGATAAGGCCTTTGTCGTTTTATTTTAAAAGTTCTTTCGTTATAAAAAGGATATCATATGTTTTGAGGAAAACAAGGCATCCACCGCCTGAAAAAGGGAGCGCTTTCTATCTCCTTACACGGCAAGAAACCCCCGCCAGCGGCCCGCTCGCAGGGGTTTCTATTGAATAATGCGCGCCCCGCCCGCCATTGGAACAATGGCGGGCGGGGCGCGCCAGCACCAAGGTCATGGCTGATGCTTAGCGCTCCTTCCATGGAAAATAACCCATTTTCTTTTTGTGAAAAACAGCGTAAAACCCGAGCTCTTTTTCGGGCTCATAGAGGCCCCAAAACACTTCCAGCAATCCCAAGTAGGGAATAATGTCCCTCACTGCTATAAAGTCACAGACAATCCAGTCGGGCAGGTCTTTGCAAATAGCCTTCCGGACCTGGTCCAACTGCATCCCGGGAACGGGCGTAATCCCTTTGTGGAAAGAAATGACCGGAACATGTTTATAACTTTTTATCCCGGTTAAGGCGGGTAAAATCTGCATTTCAGTGATGATAAGGACAGCATCGTCTTTGGAAACCTGCCGGTTAAAAAATTCCACCAATTCGTCCAAGGCGATTCCTTCGCGCGGAATACATTTCCAGCCTTGAAGTTGTTTTGTTTTAAGAGGATAGGTATAGTCACCCGTGCGATGATCAAGCCGGGTCCAGGCCTTAAGTTCGAGGCCGCTATGAACGGATTGGGCGATCAGAAAAATCGCAAAAACCATCAACCCCGCCCGGGACAGCCGATAAATAACAGCGGCTGCTCTATTTTGAAATCCGCCCGGCTCTATGACAACCGCGGCAACGCCCCAGACAATTCCCCATAAAGCAGTATTAGCCGTCGTCACCATGTCGCCGGTAAGAACTGACAATATGCCGGCAAAAACGACTCCCAAAAAAAGGACAATTCTGCTTTTTGGGATACGGTTCTTAAAAACAAAATTGGGTAAAACTAAAATGGGGAAGATCCAATAGTAATTTATCAGCCAGTTATGCGGACTCAGAAGACCCGGCAGCCGCTCTTGGGCCTTCGCCGAACCAAAGAGTACAATTTGGCGGAAATACTCCTGCGGCGAACCAATCAAAACAAGGACCGCCCCCGCTGCCGCCGCAAATCCCGTGCCCAGGCCAAAAATCGAAGCCCGGCGGCAATTCCCGCTCAACAAAACCGCCGCAAAGAAAGCCGCGTACACCATTCCTAAATTCGTTTTGGTCATAAAAGAAAATGCGGCCATCGCCCCGGCGAAAAACCCCACCCGAAAAGCAACTTTGTTATTTTTAAAAGGCATGCGATTCAGCAGAACGCCGATAGCCAGAATGCTCCACACGTGCGCTGTTTGGTCATGCCAGGGATGCGATACCGGCCAGTAAAATGACGTCATGGTTAAGAGGGTACCTACCGCGGTCATAGCAAAAGGCACCGCCTTGCGCAGGAAGAGAAAGACCGTCGCGATAACCGCCGAATGACTAACGACCAGATAGGCCAGAATAGCCGTTTTTCCGACGCCGAATATTTTTATAAACAAGGCGTGCAGATAGAAATGAATCGGCCCGGTAAAAAGGATAAAATCAACATACGGGCGCTGGCCGCTTAAAATCCGCCATCCCCCGTCGATGGGAAAGCACATGTCGTAGAAGTTGAAACAGCGAAAGGCGTTATAGTGAAGAAAGGCGGCGTTGGCGATGAACACCGCGATGAAAAATATCCACTCCAACCGGCAGCGGGTACGCTGCCAAAGAAGATGAATCATCGGATATTTTTTTGATACCAATCCAGGGTTTTAGCGATGCCTTCATCCAGGCTGATGGTTGAATGCCACCCGAAAAGCTCTTCGGCCTTGGTTGCATCGACGCAAAGCGATGTTTTGATGGTCGGTTTGTCGGTATCGTGTTTGATGACAATATTTTTCCCGGCATGCCGGATAATCTTTTTTACGATTTCGTTAATGCTGACCGCGCAGCCGCAGCCAAGATTGACCAATTCAAAAGGGTTTTTCTGTTTTTTCAAAACACGGTCCACAAAATCCACCAAGTCAGAGACGTAGAGTAAGTCCCTTGCCTCGTCTCCGGTGCCCCAAACCGTTATGGCCCCTCCCTCGGCTGCCGTCATCACCTTGGCGACGGTTGCGCCAAAGACATGGGAACGTTCTAAATCATACTTGTCGTAGGGCCCGTAAATGTTCGAGTGGCGGATAGCGGTAAATTTGGTTTGGCCCAGACGCGCATAAAACTCGCACATCTTCTCCAGGTAGACCTTGGTCCACCCTACGCCGAAATAGCTTGGCGGAACTCCTTTGTTGGCGTCAAAGTCATTTTCTTTTAACGGTTTATCGCTTGCCGGATACATGGTCGTACAGCTAAAGAAAATCACGTGCGACACCTTGTGTTCAAAAGCAGAGCGGTAAATCAAAGAGTTCATAACCGCGTTATCGGTGACGTGATAATAGGGTTTATACACCGTATCTTTGGCGCCCGAGGTGGTTGCCGCGGCTTGAATAATCGCGTCCATGCCGGCGACAACCTTGTCGACATTCGCGGCATCACGCAAATCCGTTTTTATTAATTTAATACCCGGATAGTCGTAGGGCTTCGAGCCGTGAAAGGTGCCGTAAACTTCAAAATCATTTTGCTTGGCAAAATATTCCGCCATATTGCGCCCGATAAAACCGGTGGCGCCGCAGATAAGCATTTTTTTCTTAGCCATCGCGTCCCCTTTATTTTTTTATTGCATTTTGATACCACTGAATCGTCTTGCGGACGCCTTCCGCCAACGAGGTTCTCTTTCGCTTTCCAAAAAGCGATTCGAATTTTCTCATGCTGACCATACGATAACCGGCTGCCGCCGGTTGGCGGCAGTCATACACGACCTTCGGGTAATGGCCGCATTCTTTAAGCACAACTTTGACCGCCTCCCCTATGCGCGTCGCCTTTCCGTAGGCGACATTAAGAGGCCCGTTATCGATGTCTCGTCGGGCAATGTCTAAAAGATCACCTACAAAATCTTCAACATAAAGAAAATCCCGTATGACACCCGGCCTTCCCCAGACGACAAAAGGATTTTCTTTGGCTAGCGCCCTTTTGATCAGCGCCGGAAGAACATGCGAGCGTTTTTCTTCAAAATGGTCAAAGGGCCCGTACAAATTGGTTGGCCGAACAATGGCAATGCTCATGCCGAATCGTTCAGAATACATGTCAGCCAGCTGTTCGACATAGCGGTTGAACCCGCCCACGGCAAGGTAGCACCTGGGGGGTTGCTTTTTGAGGTCCAGCTCGTCTTCGCGGACCGGGTGGTCCGTTTGATGATAAACCGTAGAACTGCTGATCAGAATCACCTTTTTTACTTTATTTTTCCGGCAGGCGTCCAGAAGGCCGTATTGAATTTTAAGGTTGGTGACGGTTTCATTTAAAGGGTTTTGCTGATTGCTTTGAATTCCGCCGGTAACCGCGGCGCAAAGAAAAACCAGCTCTTTGCCGCGTGTGGCGGTCAGGCAATCTTCCCGGCGGGTAAAATCAAATCTCCGGTAACAAGGCTTTAAAATACGTGGTTTGCGCGAGTAAAACGAGGCGAGAATTTTTGCTTTTTTTGCGGCAAGGGCGATGACAAGGTGAGTGCCAACCAGGCCGCTGCCGCCAGCAACAAGAATTTTTTTTCCGGCAAAAGGATTCATGCGTTTTTTAAAATGTGTGCCGGCAGACGATAAAACTTTTACGCGCTCTAAACGAATTGTTTTTCGTTGAAGACGTTGTAGCGCTTCGCGGTCGCATGCCGGTTGCTTTGGTACCACTCCATAGTTTCCCGGATGCCGTCTTTAAGCGATGTCTGGGGTTTAAAGCCCAGTGCCTTGGCGCGCGTGGTATCGGCCAGCCGTTTTTTATCACCCGCCGGTTTGGATGTGTCCCAGACGACTTTGGGTTTTATATTCATGTGGCTGACGATGATATCCACCAGTTCTTTGATGCTGACTCCCACGCCGCAGCCGAGATTAACAGGCTGGGGGCAATTTTTTTCAAAAACAATCACCATCCCCCGGGCCACATCCCGGGCGTGGATAAAATCCCTGACCGGCGAGCCGTCCCCCCAGACAACAAAAGGATTTTCACCTTCTACGGCACGGCGGATAAGAGAAGGAACAACCATGGCATTTTGAGGGTCAAAATTGTCAAAAGGTCCGTAGACATTGGTGGGGCGGACGATGGCGATTTTATCCCAGCCGTATTCTATTTTGTAGGCCTCGGCCTGCAACTCTCCCATCCTTTTGGCCCATCCGGCAAACTTGTCATACTCGGACGGGAATGTCTTCCAGACATCGTCTTCATAAAAAACCTCCGCCGGAGAATACACGCCCACGGAACTCGTATACAGATAACGGGAGACCCTGCATTGGCGGGCCGCCTCCATCACGTTGGTATTAAAGGTCACGGTGGGGACAAAAAAACTGGCCGGTTTTTTGGCCGTCATCATCGGGGAGCCTTTGATGCCGGCAAGATGAAAAACATAATCCATGCCGTCACAGGCCTTCAGGCAGTTATCCAGCGACATCAAATTGACGCGGCAGAATTCAGCGTCGGGGTGGGCGCGAGAGGCATCATCTAAAGAGGCAATCCTCACCTTCGCCCCTTTTTCGATCAGCATCTCGACTAAAAAACGGCCGATCATCCCCGTCCCGCCAGTGACCAAGATTTTTTTATCTTTAAATATTGGATTGGTGGGATGGCTTGGGGGCATTGATCCCGCTTCCTGTTTTGGAAAAGAAAAATTAACGACCCCAACGGGTCTGCTACGCACCAATACTTTCGTGTTGGCGCTTCGCAGGACCTCGCCGGGAGTTTCTTCGAAGCGGCCACGCGATTCTACTTCGCTAAATTGTTTTTACGTTTAGCTTCGTAGGAATCGGTCCTTCGAAGCTCTAACGTGGAAACATTAGAGCGAAGAAGACCGAAAGCATGGCCGCGAAGGAGAACGACCCCAACGGGATTTGAACCCGTGCTGCGAGCTTGAAAAGCTCGAGTCCTAACCAGGCTAGACGATGGGGTCAAAATTTTTCGAAGAAAAATTTTGACCCAGAGCCCCGATGTTTTACCGGGGCGAAGGGTCTTTATTTTGTTCGGCTATTATAATAAAGAACTATTTTCCGTCAAGAAAAACCTTTTACTCATCCTTCGCCGCAATGTTAGCGACCGAGCTTACCGTATCTTTGGCGTCAAGTTTAATCAACCGCACGCCCATGGTGTTGCGCCCCGACTGGCGGATGTCCTTAACTGGACAGCGCACCATCATGCCCTGCTTTGTAACTGCCATGATTTCGTCCTCGTCGGTCACCGAAACAACACCCACGACGATACCGGTTTTAGCTCCTACCTTCACATTGATGATTCCCTTGCCGCCGCGGGACTGTTTGCGGTATTCGTCAAACGCCGAGCGCTTAGCAAAACCTAAAGAAGTTACCGTTAAAATGGTGCTTCCGGTTTTGTCCACATCCGGCGGAAAAACTTGCAGGCTCACCACAACATCACCTTTCCCGAGCCTGACTCCCCTCACGCCTTTGGCGCCGCGTCCCATATCGCGAATTTGCTTGGCCTCGAAACGTACCGCCTTGCCGTCTTTGGTAGCTAAAAGAATTTCGTCTTTGTCGTCGCCGATAGCGGTGCCAATAAGATAATCGCTTTTATCGAGCGTGATCCCGACAATACCGCCTTTTCTGGGATTACTAAACGCTGAGAGCTTGGTCTTCTTTATGTTGCCCTGGGCGGTCGCCATCACCAGCGACTGCGCATCGCTAAATTCTTTGACTGCCACGATGGCACTAATAGCCTCGTCACTGGCCATAGACAGCAAGTTAACAATGGCCTTGCCCTTGGCCGTGCGTGAGGCGATAGGAATTTCATAAACCTTCAGCCAGCGCACCGTGCCCTTGCTGGAAAAAACCAATAAATAATCTTTTGAGGAGGCGATGAAAAGATTTTTGACAAAATCTTCTTCCTTGGTCTCCATTGCGGTCACGCCCTTGCCGCCGCGTTTTTGCTTGCGGTAGACATCAACGCCAAGCCGCTTGATATAGCCGGTATTGCTGATCGTGATCGCCATGTCTTCTTCGGCAATCAAGTCTTCAATTTCGATCTCTTCGGCCTTGCCCGCGATTTCGGTGCGCCGTTCATCGCCAAAACGCTTTTTAACTTCAAGAAGCTCGTTTTTAATGATCTCGTCTATCTTTTTTTCAGATGCAAGAATGGCGCGGAACATGTCGATGTCTTTAAGCAGCTGTTTATATTCGGCTTCGATCTTGTCTTGCTCGAGAGCGGTCAGGCGCTGTAATTGCATTTCCAGAATCGCCTGCGCCTGGATTTCGGAAAGCTTAAATTCCTTCATTAAAGCAATCTTGGCTTCAGCCGTGCTCTTGGATGATTTGATGACCTTGATAATCTGATTGATAAATTTAATCGCGATCCGCAAGCCCTCAAGGATATGCGCCCGTTTTAAGGCCTTGTCCAGGTCAAATTGGGTGCGCCGTCGGACAATTACCCGACGGTGGTCGATATAATAGGCCATCAATTGCTTCAAATTCAAAACCTGCGGCCGGCCGTTGACCAAGGCGAGATTAATAATACCGAATGTGGTTTCAAGCTGAGTGTGCTTATAAAGATAATTTAAAATAACCTGCGGCTCAACATCCCGCCGCAGCTCGATCACGACCCGGATACCGTCTTTGTCGGATTCGTCCCGTATGTCGGTGATACCTTCAACGCTTTTTTCCTGGACGAGATCGGCGATGGTTTCAATCAAGTTGGCCTTATTAACCTGGTAAGGAATTTCGGTTACGATAATCGTGTCTTTGTTCCCTTTTTGCCGTTCAATGGAGGCCTTGGCGCGCAGCGTGATCTTCCCACGGCCGTTGGTGTAGGCGTCGGTGATCCCCTCGCGGCCGCAAATGATCCCTCCCGTTGGAAAATCCGGACCCTTAACATATTTTGTCAAATCCTTGATCGTAACTTCCGGGTCGTCGAGCAGGTGCACAACGCCTTCGACCACCTCGGTTAAATTGTGCGGCGCCATATTGGTGGCCATGCCTACCGCGATACCGCTGGAACCATTAACCAGCAAATTGGGGATAGCCGACGGCAAGATCAGGGGTTCTTTTAAGGTCGCGTCAAAATTAGGCCCAAAGTCCACGGTTTCTTTTTCGATATCGGCCATCATCTCGCCGGCAATCGAAGCCATGCGCGCTTCCGTATAGCGCATGGCCGCCGCGGAATCTCCGTCGACGGAACCGAAGTTTCCCTGCCCGTCAACCAACGGATAGCGCAAAGAAAATTCCTGCACCATCCTGACCATGGTATCGTAAACGGCCATATCACCGTGAGGATGGTACTTACCTAAAACCTCTCCAACGATGCGCGCGCTTTTCTTATAGGGCTTGCTGTGTTCGAGCGAAAGATCCTGCATCGCGTAGAGAATGCGCCGATGGACCGGCTTTAAACCGTCCCTGACATCCGGCAGCGCGCGGCTGACAATAACGCTCATGGAATACGAGAGGTAAGATTTTTTCATCTCCTCTTCGATGTTAACGGGAATAATACGTTCTTTGGTGGTAAAGTCTTTTGACATTGATTATCTCTCCTATAGGTCGTCAGCTTTCAGCCTTCAGCTATCAGCCGCTTTCAGCTGAAAGCCGAAGACTGATGGCTGAAAGCTAAATATCCAAATTCTTAACCTCATGGGCATGCGTTTCGATAAACTCGCGCCTTGGCTCAACCTCATCGCCCATGAGCGTGGTAAACGTCTTGTCGGCTTCGACCGCGTCCTCAAGATTGACCTTTAAAATTGTCCGTTTGGCCGGGTCCATAGTCGTCTCCCAAAGCTGTTGAGGATTCATTTCTCCCAAACCTTTATAGCGTTGGATATGAATACCTTTGGTTGCCTGGGTCCGCACATATTGAAGGGCGTCTTTCAGGGAAATAAATTCGTGGCGTTCCTTATCTCCCTCGACCAAGAACAAAGGCTTGTTCGCAAGTACCTCTTTCTTGGTTTCTTTCTTAGATTTTTTCTTGGTTTTTTCGCCCGAAACAGGCAAAGAAGCCGTTTCGACTGTTTTTATGAAATCTGCGGCATCTATATCGAACTTTTTGAGCCTTTTTTGTATATCTTCGATGTCTTCTGACTCAAAAATCTCGGTATACTGAGCTTCTTCACTCTCCTTAGTCAAACCCGCAAGCTCTTTGTCATCATATACAAAGTGGGTATCACGCTCCACTTTAACCATATAAACTGGCAGTTTTTTGGTCTTTGGGTGTATTTGAGAAATATACTCCTGAAAGGGTATACCTCTTTTGTGCATCATTTCGGCAATTCTCTCTAATTCGACCAAAATAGCCAAAATTTCCTTAAATTGGGTTTCGTTGAACTTATGACTGGGCTTTATCCGGCTAAACTCCAGGCCCTCAACCCCTAATTCCAGGATAAGGTTATTCATCTGGGATTCGGTTTCGATATATTCCTCGCGCTGGCCCCGTTTGATCTTATATAGAGGAGGTTGGGCAATATAAACATAGCCGCCTTCAAGCAAAGGCTGCATGTGCCGGTAAAGCAGGGTTAATAAAAGCGTGCGGATATGCGAACCGTCAACATCGGCATCGCACATGAGGATCAACTTATGATAGCGAAGCTTTTCGACATTAAACTCTTCCCCGATACCCGTGCCCAGGGCGGTGATGATGGTTCGGATTTCGTCGTTACTTAAAATTTTATCCAGGCGCGCTTTTTCAACATTGAGAATTTTACCCTTTAAGGGCAAAATGGCCTGAAATGTCCGGTCGCGTCCTTGCTTGGCCGATCCGCCGGCCGAGTCACCCTCAACCAGATACAGTTCGCAAAGGGCGGCGTCTTTTTCCGAACAGTCTGCGAGTTTCCCCGGCAGCCCTCCGCTTTCCAGGGCTCCCTTTCTACGGGTGAGTTCCCGTGCTTTACGCGCGGCCTCGCGGGCGCGGGAAGCAACGATAACCTTGTCGGTAATTTTATTGGCAATAGACGGGTTCTCTTCAAAGAAGCTCATCAGCGCCTCGAGCGTGGTCGAGGCCATCAGCCCTTCGACTTCGGAATTGCCCAGCTTGGTTTTTGTCTGGCCTTCGAATTGCGGGTTGGGGATTTTGACACTGATGACCGCGGTCAACCCTTCGCGGGTATCGTCGCCGGCAATGGCAACATCGTTTTTGAGCATATTTTTATTCTTGGCATGTTGATTGACCGCGCGGGTTAACGCCGAGCGAAAACCGCTTAAATGGGTTCCGCCTTCAATGGTGTTGATATTATTGGCGAAGGAAAAAACATTTTCAGCATAACCGTCGTTATACTGCAGCGCTACCTCCATCGTGATCTGGTCTTTTTCTCTTTGGAAGTACACAACCTTGTGCAAAGGATTCTTATTGGCGGACAAATGCTCGACGAAAGAAATGATGCCGCCTTTAAACTGAAAAATATTCTCTTTTTCCTTGTCGCCGCGTTTATCGGTTAATTTAACCAGCAGGCCCTTGTTTAAGAAGGCAAGTTCACGCAAACGTTTGGCCAAAATATCATAAGAAAACGTGTGAACTTCTTTAAAAATGGTCTTATCCGGTTTAAAAGTAACTTTGGTGCCGGTGCTTTTTGTCTTGCCGATCGTGGTGAGCTTGGAAGCGGTCTTGCCCCGTTCATAGCGCTGATGATAAATATTGCCGTCCCTTTTTACTTCGACTTCAAGCCAGTCGGACAACGCGTTAACGACGCTGACACCCACCCCGTGCAAACCGCCGGAAACTTTGTAGGTGCGATGATCGAATTTCCCGCCGGCATGGAGCGTGGTTAACGCGACTTCGACCGCGGGTTTTTTCTCGGTCTTGTGCATGTCCACGGGAATGCCGCGGCCGTTATCGCTAACCGAAATGGTTTCGTTAGCATTGACCGTGACCTCGATGGCATCGCAATGGCCGCCCATGGCCTCATCGATAGAGTTGTCGACGACCTCGTAAACCATGTGGTGCAGCCCGCGCGAGCTGGTGTCCCCGATATACATCGCCGGGCGCATACGCACAGCCTCGGTCCCTTCCAGGACCTGGATACTGGTCGCATCATATTTCTCCGATGCCTTTTTGGCCCCTTGGGGTTTTTCGGCTTCCGGCGCCTGGTTTTCTTTTTGGGATTTTCCTTTTTGCTTTTCTTCTTTTTTTGCTTTTTTCATTTTACCTTTCCTATTTTAAAACGAATGCCCGTCACCTCGGGAACATCTTGATGCAATGCCTCTAAAGTCTTTTTCTTATGCGTATTCATCTGAAAGAGCCACGCCGGGGAATCGACATTGACCACCAACTCCCCCTTCTCGAACCCGATGAGATTGATGTGTCTCCGGTCTCGTTCGCTAAAAATCTTTTTCCAACTTCCCTGGATCTTGGTCTGGACATCCGGCCGGCCTACGGACATACCGGCCATCACTTGGTGGATAACGTCTTTGATTGTATCCACCGGCTTTCTCGGCACACGCGTTATCAATCCAGACTCTCCGGGTTTTTAAGTTTTATTTTTTAGCACAAATCCCGGCCGGGCGCAATATTCCTTTTGTCAAACATTTGTCAAACATTTTGTAGGCGCATCGGTAAAGCCAAATACAGATAATCTTCCAGGCGCATGACCCCGGGTTTATCCGACCCTGAGAGTTCCCACTCGACATGCTCGGCATTGACGTTTTTTAGGACATCGATGAGAAACTGCGGGTTAAAACCAACGATAAGTTCCGGCCCGCCGTATTCGATCGCCACCTCTTCTCTTGATTCTCCGACATCAGGTGTTGTTTTGGAAACAATAAGCTTTTCTTTAAAAACCTCGAATTTGATCGCCTGAAAGTCCGGCGTTGTCAACAAATTGGCGCGCCGGATAGCTGAAAGCAAGTCCTGGGTGTTGATTTTGATTTTTGCGGCGACTGGTTCGGGAATAACCTGGCTATAATTAGGGAATTCGCCTTCGATAATGCGGGTAGCAATTAAAATCCCTCCGATATCAAAAAGCGCCTGGTTGGCGCTTGCCACAAAGGAAAGCATCCCTTCTTCCTTTAAATTACGGTTAATTTCGTGAATCGCTTTTATGGGGATAATGACGCTGATTTCTTTTTTGGTCGGATTGGGGAGTTTTTTCTCGATTTTCGCTAAGCGGCGCCCGTCCGTTGCCACGATCCGGATAACCTTGCTGTCAATTTCCAACAAAACCCCGTTTAAAACATACCGCGACTCCTCATGAGAAACCGCGAAAGATGTCAGACGCAACATTTCTTTTAAAACGTTTTGCTCGATCTGCACGACTTCGGTGTCGTTAAATTCAGGGAATTTCGGAAACTCCTCTTTAGGCAAACCGCTTAATTTAAACCGGATCTTGTCCCCTTCGATTTCTATTTGATTATTTTTCTTAGTAACAATTGTAATATCCCCCGGGGGTAACTCTCTGATGATGTCGCTAAACTTTTTTGCCGGAATAGTTATCGCGCCTTCTTCAAGGATGCTCACAGGAACTTCACAGGATATTCCAATGTCCAAATCAGTCGCATTGAGTTTAATTGTGTCTTTTTTTGTTTCGATTAATAGATTGGACAAAATCGGAAGCGTGGATTTTGGATTAACGATGTTTTGGACAATTTGTATGCCCAGCAAGATGTTTTCCTTTGTTGTTTTAATCTTCATTCAATCCTCCAAGTACTGTAATAATTATAATTAAAATAGCAGTAATCGTAGCAGGTTTTGTGGATAAGTTGAACACACCCAAAACCCAAAACCCTTCAACACTTTACCGCAAAAAATCTTGTGAATTCACGGTGCATAAAACTGTGCTACTGTTTAATGTCAGTGGTTAACTTTTCAATAGCGTTTTTTAAACTATTGTCGGTTTTTATCTCCGCGTTAATCTTTTTCCAGGAATGCAAAACTGTTGTATGGTCTTTACCCCCAAAAGCACTCCCGATTTCCGGCAAAGAAAGATTGGTCAGCTGCCGCGTTAAATACATAGCCACCTGGCGCGGTAAAACGATGTTTTTATTACGTTTTCCGGTCTTAATATCCGCTAAGGATATATCAAAGAAGTTAGCCACTGCCTTCTGTATCATATCCGCGCTAACAGTTTTGATGCTTTCCTTAACCATATCCTTTAGAATAACTTGCGCCATTTCAAGCGAAACCGGCTTCTCTTCCAATAATGAATAGGCGGCGACTCGGATCAGAGCCCCCTCCAGCTCGCGGATGTTCGTCTTGATTTCCTGGGCAATAAACAAAATAACATCATCAGGAACCGGAACCGGCTCGCGCTCGATTTTTTTCCTTAATATAGCCACCCTGGTTTCAAAATCCGGCGGCTGGATATCTGCGACCAAACCCCAGGTAAAACGCGAAACCAGGCGTTCCTCCAGATTGGGTATCTCTTTGGGCGGGCGGTCCGAAGAAACGATAATTTGCTTGCGATCATTGTGCAGCGCGTTAAAGGTATGAAAAAATTCCTCCTGGGTCGACTCCTTGCCGGCAATAAACTGAATGTCGTCAATCAAAATAACGTCGATGGTCCGGTATTTCTGGCGAAACTGCTGGCCGGAGCGATGGCGGATAGCATCAATCAATTCATTGGTGAATCGTTCAGAGGTGATGTAGGCATGCTTTAACTTGGGATTGGTCGCATGAATTTTTTGCGCGATACTTTGCATCAAATGTGTTTTGCCCAATCCCACCCCTCCGTAAACAAAAAGAGGATTGTAGGCCTTGGCCGGGGATTCGGCCACGGCCAAAGATGCCGCATGCGCGAAACGGTTGGAAGCGCCCACCACAAAATTATCAAAAGTAAAACGCGGGTTTAAATTCGAAACATGATTTTCGGAAGACTGAAAGTTTTTTTCCAGCTGCGCCAATCGAACCTGGGTCCCCTGTTTTAAAATTTGGGCGTTTACCTGAAACTCAATCGCGACGGGTTTGGTGCTGACATTTAAGACCGAATCGGTGATGAGGTCCAGATAATGCTCGATGACCCAGTTTTTAAAAAAGTCATCAGGCGTTTGGATGATCAGCGTCTCGGGGGTTTTCTCTTCGGCCCGTAAAGGCGAGAACCAGGTTTCGTAGGCCGTTGAACCGATGCGTTCTTTGATGGGCCCTTGAATTTTTTCCCAAATGGCGGACATGATAACGACGGCTTTCTTGGTACGGGCGGCTGTTTTATTCGTTCAGCCTAAGCGATAAACGGATAATGGCTGGGCGGAGAAACGATTGAGACCCGTCGGAGGATAAAAGCGATAATTCACAGAATTAACAACTTTTCCACAGCACCCCGAAGGGGTGCTTGGTCACCGATACCGACGAGAAAAAAGAAAAATCCGGTTTTGTAAAATACACACTGATCTTCGCCCGTGCCTGCTCCTTTTTGGGAAACGGTTGGCAACCTAAAAGACCCGTCTACCCAAAAACGAATTTATTATAACAAAGAATGTTTTTAATGCAACGCAATTTTTTTACTCTCCTCAAAACACAAGCCCGGGGGCGCTTATTTGGAAAATACCGGCAGTAAAGAGAGCGCCGGTTTAAGCAGAATCCAAAAGACAACAAATCAACATCCGGAGAAAAGTTTCCTTTGGGCCTAAGGGCACCAAAATCCCTTTTTGTTCCGGGCTGTAACCCTTAACCGCAGCCGATGCCGGCCGGAATTTCCCAGGCCAAGGAAACCAAATCCCCCGTGCTCACTCGCGCAGCCCAAATAACGGCTCACCAAGGCCGCGAATTTATTTTGAGCAGAGCAAAAACCCTAGCCAGTACGTAAGATAAAACCGTTTCAAAACGGCACGGGCCAAAAAAACTTGACTAAAAAAGTCCGTATGTTATAATTGACCACTATGAAAAAACATCTAGCCATTCCTACAAACATAAAAGGCAAACGCCGCCACGGCTTCCGGAAGAGAATGAGCACTTCCGACGGGAGAAAAGTAATCAAGCGCCGGCGCGCCAAAGGCCGCAAGCGTTTAGCCAAATAACGCTGCCACGAGCTCGGTATCGCAATCCCATCGCGCGCAAAAATATGACCCGATTATTCTGTTTGATTATTATGTTTTATCAAAAAGTGAGCAGATTTTTCTTGCCTCCCTCCTGCCGTTTCTATCCGTCGTGTTCGCACTATGCGATAGCTGCCGTAAAGAAGCATGGATTCTTTAAAGGGCTGGTAAAATCTTTGTGGCGTATTGTGCGCTGCTCCCCCCTGTCTCCCGGCGGATACGATCCCGCATAATAGCCCTATGAACATGCATACTAAAAAAAACCAGAAGCGTATCATTCAACCGGAAAGATTCTAATATCATGGAAAAAAGAACGCTCATAGCCGTTGCCCTATCCCTGTTTGTCTTATTTTCGTATAATTCTTTGGTTATGCGGTACCAAGCAGCCCATCCCGATAAAAATAAGGATATTGCGTCACAAGTAGTTGCTAATAAATATGTTACAGATATCCAACCTCAAATACCCCCCACCGCTTCTTTCGCGGAACCTGCGATTCCGGTCGCTTCTCAGAACATAATAGAAAAGTTACAAGATATTGATACAGATAAACTTAAGATCGAGATATCGAATATAGGCGGTAATATAAAAAATATTACGTTAAAAGATTTTAAACAGAATTTTTATTTAGAGAATCTATTTAATCTGGCCGGATACGAGAATTCCGCATTTACTTTAGTTAAAGACGATAACAATCGTGTGTCGTGTTTATTCGAAGACGGAGACTTTCGAGTTATAAAGACATATGAAATATTGCCAGGTACTTACGGTATCAGCGTTTCAGTGGATATAATTAATAAAAACAAAATGTCCAAACTGAAAACATTCAAGATATCTAATTTTACTATGAACTTTAGCTATTTGGACAAAGATCCAGGATCGAATCGCGACAAGAGTTTATTTGAATATGCAATAAAATTTCAGGATAGCATTACTAGAAAAGGAAATGCATTTTCTTTTAATAAGAAAGAATATACAAAGAAAGCCGGAATTATTGAATGGGTCGGGTTTAGAAATAGATATTTTTGTTTTATTTCAAAGCCGGAATTCAATACGGATTATTATTTTATAGAACCAATGGGTGACAAAGAAGCGAAGATTGGTGTTGAAGTTGGGCAGGGAGAAATAAATCCCGGAGAGCGCGTTTCTTATAAATTTAAAGCCTATGCCGGGCCCCAAGATGAAGATTTATTGGTCAAATACGATCCAAAATTTGTAGAATTCGTAAGTTTTAGCAATTTTGGTATTATTGATATCATATCAAAATGGACGGTAAAATCTCTTAAATTTCTTAATGGAATAATCCATAATACGGGGGTTTGTATAATATTAGTTAGCATTGGTTTTTATTTGGCCATGTATCCGCTGACTCTAAAAGGTATGGGTTCTATGCGGAAAATGCAGCTTCTTCAGCCGGAAATAGCCAAGCTTCGGGAGCAATATAAGACTAATCCCCAGAAGATGAATACCGAAGTAATGCAGCTTTACAAGAAGAATGGCGTTAATCCCCTAGGAGGGTGTTTTCCATTTTTGCTGCAGATGCCGGTTTTTATAGGGCTTTATCAGGCTTTATGGCGGTCTTTTTATCTAAAAGGAGGGAGCTTCTTGTGGATAAAAGACCTATCAGAACCGGACAGATTGTACATTTTTAAATACACGCTACCTGTAATCGGTAATGAATTGAATGTTTTGCCGATTATCATGATGGCAGTTATGTTCTTGCAGCAGAAGCTGTCATCCATGAATATAAAAACAACTGACCCGTCGCAGTTAATGCAACAGAAAATGATGGGGATATTTTTCCCCATATTCCTAGGGTTTATTTTCTACGGATTCTCGAGCGGTATTACTTTATATTTCACAGTTTTTTATTCTTTATCGACGATAACACAATGGAAAATGTCCAAAATGAACGGAACGAAAAATGTTTAATGCTCCTAAAAGCATAGAATCGGATGGGGCCACAGTTGAGGAAGCTATCGGAAAAGCTCTTAAAATTCTAGGCGTACCAAAAGAAGCTGTCAAGATCAAGATTGTCAGCGAAGAGAAGATGGGCTTGTTTGGAATGGCTGGTTCAAAGCCTGCCCGGGTCATTGTTACACTGAAGCCATATAAAGAAAAATAATCTTGATTTTTTGTTTTTTGGAATTAGAATAATAAACAAAAGGACGATTTAAATTGTTTCACGTGAAACATTAATTGTCCGATAATTGAAATGTTCCACGTGAAACATTGCCTCGAATTATGGGTAAAATCATTTCCATCTGCAATCAAAAGGGCGGCACAGGGAAAACCACGACAGCCGTAAACCTTTCTGCCTCATTGGCTTTGCTTGGCAAGCGTGTTCTACTGGTTGATTCTGATCCGCAAGGAAATGCCACCAGCGGGCTAGGCGTCAACAAAAATACGATAGAAAAATCCATTTACGATGTCTTGCTGACGCACGCTACGGTCAAAGAAATTTCCATTAAGAGTCACATTGCCAATTTGGACATTGCGCCTTGCAATATTAATTTAACCGGCGCAGAGATTGAATTAGTCGGAGCGCTTTCTCGCGAAACAAGATTGCGCCGCGCGCTTGGAGTAGTAAAAGAAGAATATGATTTTATTTTTATCGATACACCGCCGTCGTTAGGATTAATTACGCTCAACGCTTTTGTCGCTAGCGATTCTATTGTCATCCCGATCCAATGCGAATTTTATGCGCTCGAAGGTGTGTCGCAGTTATTGAAAACTATTAATCTAATCCGGGAAGGACTGAACACCAATCTTGATATCGAAGGCGTTTTGTTGACGATGGCGGATTTCAGGACTAATTTGACGACGGAAGTAATTAACGAAATAAAAAATTATTTTAAAGAAAAAGTTTACAAGACTATTATTCCGCGCAACGTGAAATTAAGCGAGGCGCCGAGTTTCGGGAAACCGATTGCGCTGTATGACCGCGCGTCGATCGGCGCGAAAAAATACGACGAGTTCGCCAAAGAATTTCTCGGGCAATCCGTCGAGAGAACAGAAAACATTTCCGCACACAAAGAATAGGGGGGCGTCATGGAAAATAGGGCTCTGGGCAAAGGCCTTTCCGCACTCATACCCGAAAAGGTCAGTGTCGACCGGCATGAAAGTGTGACCTATGTCAGAATCGCGGACCTTAAGGAAAATTCTCTGCAGCCGCGGCTGGATTTTGATAGCGAGAAATTATCCGAGCTGATCGCTTCCATAAAAGAGAAGGGAGTGCTGCAGCCGATTCTGGTTAGAAAAAAAGGGGAAGGCTATGAGGTTATTGCCGGCGAAAGAAGATTGCGCGCCGCCCGGTCACTTAAGATGGAAGAAGTTCCGGTTGTCGTCAAAACTGTTAATGACCAAGAAGCTTTAGTGTTGGCATTGGTTGAAAATATTCAGAGAGAAGAGCTGAATGCTATTGAAGAAGCCAAGGCTTTTAAGCGGCTTATTGAAGAATTTAATTTTACGCAAGACTATGTGGCGCAATCAGTTGGGAAAGAGAGGACAACGGTTGCCAATATTTTGCGCTTGCTTAAACTTCCCGCGGAAATGCAAAAATGTATTTCCAACGGAACACTTTCCGTCGGGCACGGACGTGCACTTTTAAGTATTGAGAACGAGAGTTTGCAGAAAAAACTTTTTTCTAAAACAATCAAGAAGGGGTTATCCGTTCGCGAACTCGAGAATTTAGTCAATGCTTCAAGTGGGCGCGGTGCCAAACGCCGCAAAGAGGGAGCCTCTGCCGGTAAAGATATTTATCTGGCTTCGCTCGAGGAGGATTTACAAAAGGCCCTCGGGACCAAGGTCCGTATCGAGGCCAAACAGAAGAGGGGCAGAATCGTTATCGAATATTATTCCAACGAGGATTTGGACCGGATCGCCGGAATTATAAAGAAATAAACTTTGGCGCCGCCCCGGCGCAGTGCCGGGGCGGCGCCCGATTCAATCAAAATGAAGGCATTCTAAAAATTTTTTATTAACGCGGAGACGTTTATGATCGAACAAGCACTGATACTGGTTAAGCCTGACGGGCTTTCAAAATCACTGACCGGCAATATCCTGACCCGGCTCTCGGAAACAAAATTGGAGATTATCGCCGCGCGCATGGTCCGGGTCACCAAAAAACTCGCCGAAGAACATTACCAGCACCTTAAAGACAAGCCGTTTTTCCCGGCGGTGATCAAATATCTTTTGGGCGAATACCATGACCGTAAGAAAGTCATGGCCATGATCTATTGGGGCGAAGACGCCATCAAAAAATGCCGTCAGCTCGCCGGGGCCACGAATCCGGAAGAAGCCGAGCCCACCAGCATCCGGGGTTCCTACGGGCGCATCACGACGCGCGGGGTTTACGAAAACGTCATTCATGTTTCCGGTAACCCTGCGGATGCCGAGCGGGAAATCAAGCTTTGGTTTCAGCCCGACGAGATTATTGTCGATTTGTATCCGACCAAAGACATTGTTTTGAATTCTGTTACAAAAAAAACGTGGGCCTAAGATCTTTAATGCAAGGAGCAATCTATGATTAAAGGAATGACCGGTTACGGAAGCCAGGATTTCTCGTCGGGAAAAGTGAAGGGTTCCGTTGAGATTAAAAGCCTCAACCACCGCTATTTGGATTTAAGTTACTATCTTCCGCCGGGGTTTACCTGGGTCGAAAATAAAATCCGTGATCTTCTGGCCCAGAAAATCGAGCGTGGCCGGGTTACGATCGCGGTGAAGATTACGCACAAGCCCAGCGGTGTGGCCGGATTTAACCAGGAGGCGGCGAAGGCGTATTTGAAATACGCAAAAATTTTTAAAAAAGAATTAGGTGTTAAGGGCGAATTGTCGCTATCAGATTTGATTCAGCTGCCCGGCGTAGTCGATTCTTCCAAAGAGGCGGTTTTGGACACGGACAGCATTTGGCCGGCTATCGGAAAGAGCCTTACCGGTGCTTTAAACGGACTTTTGGAAATGCGCCGGCGCGAGGGGAAAAGCCTTGCTGCGGATATCAACGTACAGTTAAAGCGTATGTTGTTGAAAATAAAGCAGATACAGGCTAGAGCTAAGGTCGTTCTTGCCGAGAAAAAGAAGACGCTAAATCACGAAGAGTTCGCGTCGTTTCAAAAGAGTTCTGACGTCAACGAGGAATTAACCCGAATGGCGCACCACATTGAAGAGCTGAGGCTGCTTTTGAAATCCGATGCAGCCATGGGAAAGAAAATTGATTTTATCGCCCAGGAAATGCAGCGGGAAACCAACACTATCGGCTCGAAGTTGCAGGACAAAGTTGTCTCGCACGCGGTGATCGCGGTTAAAAGCAAGATCGAGAAGATCCGCGAGCAGTCGCAGAATATTGAATAAGATTTTTATCACTTCGGAGCACGATTGGTGAGAAAAGGAAAGATCATTATTATCGCGGGGCCGTCGGGCTCCGGAAAAACGACGTTGCACCAGCGATTGCTTTTAAGTGGACGCTTTAAGAGAAAACTGATAAAATCGATTTCCGCCACGACAAGGGTTAGGCGCCGAGGCGAGCGCGATGGCCGCGACTACCTATTCTTAAGCCGTGCGCAGTTTTTACAAAGAATAAAATCCGGATTTTTTCTGGAGTGGAAAAAAGTGTTTAACGATTTTTACGGGACGCCCAAAAAAGCGGCCGAGAAATTGTTAAAAGCAGGAAAGAATGTTTTGTTGTGTATTGATGTTCAGGGAGCGAGGGAGGTTACTCGGCAGTATCCCGAGGCGGTTAAGATTTTTATCAAAGCCCCGTCGATGGCGGAGGTAAAAAGGCGTCTAATTGCCCGGGGCTCCGAGACAAAAAAAGACCTTGCGCGTCGGCTGGCCGTTGCCCGCCGGGAACTGCGCGAGGCCAAGCGATACGATTACGTTTTGGTCAACGACAATTTGACCGAGTGTGCTAAGAAATTAAAAGCAATTGTGAGCAGTCAAATCTAAGGAGGAATCACGCATGGGGTATCAACCTCTAGGAACGCTTTTACCCAGGGCCGGTTGGAGTATCTATAAACTGGTTTTGCTGGCCGCCAAGCGCGCCACTGAAATCGCCGACGGACAGCCGCCGTTAATCGACCTTTTTTTGGGGCACAATAAAAAGGCCACGACCATTGCCTTAGATGAAGTTGCCGCCGGCAAGGTGGAGCTCAAGGAAGTTGCCGAAGCGCGTGAGGCCCAAGAGAAGGCCAAGGGCAAAAAGAAAGAAAAAGAATAATAAGAGATTAAGTCATGGCGTCCAAAAATAAAGAAATTTTGCTTGGGGTTACGGGAAGCATTGCCGCGTACAAGGCCTGCGATATCCTGCGCCGTTTAAGAGACCGGGATTTGGGCGTTACCGTTATTATGACTAAAGAGGCGGCGCAACTGGTGACGCCGTTGACATTTGCCAGCCTTTCGGGGAGAAAAGTTTACATTGAAATGTTTGACCAGGATACAACCAGTTGGGAAATTGACCACGTGGCGTTGGCAGAGAAGGCTGAAGTTCTTTTAATCGCGCCGGCGACGGCGAATGTCATCGGGAAGTTAGCCAACGGCATTGCCGATGACCTGTTGACCTGCACTGCCATGGCGACCAAGGCAAAAATACTGATTGCCCCGGCGATGAATACCGGGATGTACGAGAATATAATCGTCCAGGAAAATATTACGAAATTAAAAAAGCTCGGCATCGGGTTTATCGATCCAGTTAAAGGAAAATTAGCCTGCGGTACGACCGGCGCGGGACACTTGGCTGACGTTGAAACGATTGTTAAAACAGTTGAGCAGGCTCTAAAGAAGTAATTTGTTTTAAAACTATGGCGTGGTAGCCCTGCTGTCCTAAAACGATTTTGTTCTAGGAGAAGCAGGTGCAACCCTTGACTTTTTAGGATGAAGCACTTTTCAATTTTAAGGAAGTCAAGGGCAGCCAAGTGGTAAGGCAGCGGTCTGTACTTCGCTTCGCGAAGTATCTTTTGACAAGTTATTCTGAGTTGATTTTGGCGACGTAGCCAAGTGGTAAGGCAGCGGTCTGCAAAACCGCTATTCACCGGTTCAAGTCCGGTCGTCGCCTCTTTTTGCCCTTCTTTATAAATTCTAGAAAAGGGCAAAAGAAGATCCTGCGAAGCTGAACGCCGATCGAAGATCGAGCAATTCAGCGAAGCAGGATCCAAATATAAGATTAAGGGCTCTGCTTCGCCAAATGCTTATCGAGTTTGGCTTCGCAGGACCCGATTCGCGCAACAAATTTATGTTCGCTTTCGCTCCATAAATTTAGCGCTCATCGGGCAAGTGGTGGAATGGCATACACGAAGGACTTAAAATCCTTTGGCCGTCAGGCTGTGAGGGTTCGACTCCCTCCTTGCCCATGTTTGGAATGTTTTAAGTTTTAAGTGTAAAGTTTTAAGTGGGTAAACTTGCGAAAGACCGAGAGGCGGCACACTTTAAACTTAACACTTTAAACGTGATAACTTAATAGCGGACTCGTAGCTCAGTTGGTTAGAGCGCTTCCTTGACATGGAAGAGGTCGGAGGTTCGAGCCCCCCCGAGTCCACCATATTTTGAAAATAAACAAAGAAGCAGAGAAAGAAGAATGGAACAAAAAGTTGATTTAGACAAACTCCGCCATAGCTGCAGCCACGTGATGGCACAGGCGGTCAAAGAATTGTGGCCCGACGTCAAAGTTACCATCGGCCCGTCGATCGATAACGGATTCTACTATGATTTTGACCGCAAAGACCCCTTTACGCCTGAGGATCTGGAAAAAATCGAAAAGGCCATGCGCCGGATCATCCAGGGAAAGCCGGCTTTTGTGCAAAACTTCTTGTCCAAGGACGACGCCGTCAAATTATTCTCCGGAATGAACGAAACCTACAAGATTGAACTTATCAGAGAAATTCCCGATGAGAAAGTATCGATTTATAAAACCGGCGACGGGTTTGTGGATTTATGCAAAGGGCCGCACGTGGCCAACGCCGGAGAGATCAAGGCGTTTAAACTGCTTTCGGTGGCCGGAGCCTACTGGCACGGCGATGAAAAGAACCCGATGTTGCAGCGCATTTACGGCACCTGTTTCGCCAGCCAAAAAGAATTAGACGACTATTTAAGATTACTGGAAGAAGCCAAAAATCGTGACCACCGCAAACTTGGTCCTGCGCTCGAACTTTTTGACATGTATCCCGACCAGGCCGGGGCAGGGCTCATTTTTTATCACCCCCAGGGCGCGATGGTGCGCAAAACAATCGAAGATTATCTGCGCGAGCAAAATACCAAGCGCGGCTACGAATTTGTCATGACCCCGCATATGCTTAAAGGGCATCTGTGGGAAATTTCCGGCCACGCCGGGTATTACCGCGAGAATATGTATTTTTTTAAAGTCGACCAGGAGGAATACGCGGTAAAACCGATGAATTGCCCGGGGCATATTCTTATTTACCAATCCAAGACCCGTTCGTACAGAGATTTGCCGATCCGGTTTTTTGAGCTGGGAACAGTTTACCGCCAGGAAAAAGCGGGGGTACTGCACGGACTTTTGCGTGTCCGGGGTTTTACCCAGGACGATGCCCACATTTTTTGCCGGGAAGACCAGATCAAATCGGAAGTAATCAAGGCGGTTGATTTTGTTTTTGATGTGATGAAGGATTTTGGTTTTAAGGATATGGAAATTGAGATCAGCACCCGCCCGGCGAAATTTATCGGTAAAGTCGAAGACTGGGATACCGCTACCCAGGCGCTTAAAGATTCTCTCGACGACAAAAAGCTTGTTTATAAAATCAACGAAGGCGACGGCGCTTTTTACGGGCCCAAAATCGACATCAAACTAAAAGATGCCCTGAACCGCTCCTGGCAGTGCGCCACCATTCAATGCGACTTTGCCTTGCCGGAACGGTTTAAGTTGGAATATATCAGCGAGACAGGAGAGGCGCGCCGGCCGATCATGTTGCACCGGGCTATTCTAGGAAGCTTAGAGCGCTTTTTAGGGATGCTCATCGAGCATTATGCGGGCGCGTTTCCGGCGTGGCTGGCGCCGGTACAGGTGATGATTATTCCTATCAAAGACGAGCATAAAGATTTTTCCGAAAAATTAAAAGAAAATTTGGAAAGTAAAAATCTAAGGGTGAAAATTGACTCCAGCAACGAAACTTTAAGCAAGCGTATCCGGGAGGCCACGGTCAAAAAGGTTCCCTACATTCTGATCGCCGGAGATAAGGAAGTTGCCGACGGAAAAATCGCGGTCCGCAAAAGAAGCGTTGGCGATCAAGGCCGGATAGCGCCGGAGGAATTTCTTGAGCAGATTTTAGGGGAAATAAAAAACAAATCTTAAAAACCATTGCCGGCCTAACGCCGGCTAAAGAATAGGGGGTGGTTGATATTCAAAAATATATCAGAGTTAACGAACGGATAAATTCGCCGGAAGTACGTGTGATCGGGCCCAATGCCGAACAAATCGGCGTCCTGGTAATCAGCCGGGCGCTGGAAATGGCCCGGGGACACGGCCTGGACCTAGTCGAGGTCGCCCCGACGGCAAAACCGCCGGTTTGCCGTATTATCGATTTCAGCAAATACAAATACGAGCAGCAAAAGAAAGAGCGGCGGGTTAAAAAAAGCCAGAAGATCGTTCGCTTAAAACAAATCCGTGTCAAGCCCCATATCGACGAACACGATTACCAAAACAAGCTCAAGCAGGCCATTGCCTTTCTGGATAGAAAAGATAAGGTCAAGATTAATCTTTTCTACCGCGGCCGGGAGATGGCATTCCAAGATCTGGGACGGGGCATTATAAATAAATTTATCGCCGACATGAGCGCGCACGGCATGATTGAGAAAAATCCGTCCATGGAAGGGCGGGTCCTTTCGGTCGTGTTTTCGCCCAAGGCGGATAAAGCATAAAAAGGCTTTCAGCCGTCAGCTGTCAGCCTTCAGCCAAATGCTTTTTGCTGATAGCTGGTAGCTGTAAGCTGAAAGCTCCAAAAGAGAGGAAAAGCAAATGCCGAAACTTAAAACGAATCGTTCTGCCGCAAAACGTTTTCGATTTACCAAAAAAGGTAGAATTAAAAAAAGAAGCGCCAAGCGCGGACATATGTTAACCAAAAAAGGAAGAAAACGCAAACGCCAGCTCAAACAGTCCGGGTATCTGAATAAAGGCGATGCCCAGAGGATGAAGCGCCTGTTACCCTACGGGTAAAAGGTAAGCTAGCACGCGTTTTATCGTCGAGTATTTACTGAAAGGGGTTATGGAATGGTTAGAATCAAACACGCGGTATCAACAAAACGCCGTAAAAAACGAGTTTTAAAAAGGGCCAAGGGGCAATACGCCCAACGCAGCCGCCGTTATCAGCAGGCCAAGCGCTCGGTCATTCACTCGATGAAATTTTCCTATCGCGACCGAAAGGTGCGCAAACGGGATTTTAGACACTTGTGGATTGCTCGCATTAACGCGGCCTGCCGCCTGACCGGAATTGCCTACAGCCGTTTTATTAGCGGCTTGACCAAGGCCAAGGTGGTGATTAACCGCAAAATGCTCGCAGACCTTGCGGTTAATTCTCCGGAGGCATTTAACGAACTCGTAAAGATTGCCAAGGCCCATATGCCGGCGGCAAAAGCAGCGGCTTAAAATACGACGGCAACCGGACGCACAAAAGCGCTGGGATAAAATTTAAAAAGGCATTGTATGTATGTCGTCATCATAGGATGCGGTAGGGTCGGGGCCGAGCTCGCTCGGCTTCTTTCGACGGAAGGGCATAATGTCGTCGTCATTGACCACGACGAGGAACGGTTTTCCCGCCTGGGAGATGCCTTTAACGGGATTACTATTAAAGGTAACGGCGTCTCTACCAAGGTCCTGCAGGAAGCGGGCATCGAAAAAACCGATGTCTTTTGCGCGCTCACCAATTCCGACAATATCAACATCATGGCCTCTCAGGTGGCCAAAGGAATTTTCAAAGTCCCCCGCGTTATCGCCCGAATTTACGATCCCCAGCGAGCCCATATTTATAAAACCTTAGGGCTGGATATCTTAAGCGAGACAGTCCTCTTTGCCTCGCTTATCCGCGATAAAATCGTTGATCCGATGCTTTCAGGCTTCCTTATCGAAACCGAGGAGCTCGGTGTCTTGGAATTTCCCGTGGCCGAACGTTCTTTAGGCAAAACCGTCGCGGAAACCAATATCCCAGGGGAACTCATGATCACCGCTATCCGCCGGCCCAAGAGACCGGTCATCATCCCCGAGGCAAAAACCCTTCTGGCTAAAGGAGATACGCTGGTAGCGGTTGTCAAGATGGCAAGCGTGCCCAAGATAAAGAATATTTTCAGCTTATAGGAGAAAATAGGCGTGTACATTATTATCGTAGGCGGCGGCAAGATAGGATTTTTTCTGGCCAAAAGATTATTTAAAGATAATCACGCGGTTGTCGTTGTTGAGAAGGATGCCGAAACCGCCGATGTAATCGCCCGCGAATTTAAAGGGACTGTTATCTGCGGAGATGGCTGTGAACCCTCGGTTTTAGAGCAGGCGGGGATCGCGCGCGCGGATGTGGTCGCGGCTGTGACCGGAGTCGATGAGGATAACTTTATTATCTGCCAGATCGCCAAGGACCAATTCAGGGTCAATCGCACCGTCGGGCGCGTCAATGACCCGGACAATGAACGCGCCTTTAATGAATTGGGTATTGATGTCCCCATCGGCGTGACCATGATTTTGGCTAAGATCATCGAAGAAGAAGTTTCATTTTCGGATTTTGTGGATCTGTTAAGTTTTAAACGCGGCAAATTAGCCTTAATCCGGGTGGATCTGCCCGAAAGCTCTCCCGTTATCAATAAAAAAGTCCAAGACCTGCAGCTTCCTCCCAGCTCTGTTCTCGTTTCTGTTGTCCGCGGCGACGACGTTATTGTCCCCAAAGGAGACACGGTTCTTAAGCCTCTCGACGATGTCGTGGCCCTGACCCTGGTTGAAAATAAACAACAGCTTTTAAGTTTTCTTATAGGGAAAATGTAAACCATGTTTCGCCTTAAAGAAATTTGCTTAGGGATCTTAGTCGAATTGGGATTTATTCTTCTGATCCTTGTGATCGGATTTCTAATCGGCTGGGGCATGCTCACCTTTTTTAACCGCTTTTAACTGATGATCTTAAGACCTCAATTCAGCGATTTTAAAGTCATCGGCTTTTATCTAAGCAAGCTGGTTATCGGCGTTGCCCTTTTTATGGTCCTGCCGATGGCTGTCGCTTTTCTTGCAAAAGAATTGAATCCGCTCTACGATTTCTTCATAAGTTTCCTCGCCTGTCTTATTCTGGGCTCGATTTTGTACATCGTCTGTTACACGAAAGAAGAAGCGCGCTGGTCTCATGGAATGGTGGTGGTTTCCCTGGCATGGGCTCTAGCCGCGATTTTAGGCGCTCTACCGCTTTTCTTAAGTGGGCATTTTAATTCATTTTTAGATGCGGTATTTGAGGCAATGTCGGGTTTTACCACGTCGGGACTTACCCTTGCCCAAGACCTGGGGCATATGTCGTATGCGCATAATTTCTGGCGGCACTTGATGATGTTTTTAGGCGGCCAGGGAATTGTGGTTATTGTCTTGGCCTATTTTGTGCGCGGGGCGACAGGTGCGTTTCGCCTTTATGTGGGAGAGGGAAGAGACGAGCGGCTGCTGCCGGATATACGCCAGACAGCGCGCTTTATCTGGATGGTAAGCGCCGTCTATTTAGTTTTAGGAACGCTGACGCTGGGCATTATTTTATTCTTTGAAGGAATGCCCTTTTTGAAATCAATTTTTCACGGCGTCTGCATTTTTATGACTGGGTTTGATACGGGAGGCTTTGCACCCCAGCAGCAAAATGTCATGTATTACCACAGCCTAGCATTTGAAATCGGAACGCTTATGGTTATGCTTCTGGGGGCTATCAACTTCAAATTGCATTATGTTCTCTGGACGGGAAATCGAAAAGAGATCTGGCGCAATATTGAAACCCGGACATTGTTTTTTGCGATTATGTTCGCGTTTGTCCTGGTGGCGCTGGGCTTAAGCAAAATGCACGTTTATCCGACGGCGTTGGCGCTTTTTCGCAAGGGATTTTATCACCTTATCTCTGCCCAGACGGGCACGGGTTTCCAGGTGGTGTATTCGGATCAATTTGTCAATGAGTGGAACGGTCTTTCTCTGGCAGGGCTCATCCTGGCGATGTCCTTAGGTGGTTGTATATGCTCGACCACGGGTGCGATCAAAATGTTGCGCATCGGGATTATTACCAAGACATTTATTAGCGACGTCAAGCGTCATATCTCGCCTGCCTTGACGGTCTTAATCGAGAAAATGCACCACATTAAAGATTCTATTCTTACTGACGCCCAGATGCGCTCGGCCTGTTTGGTAACTATTGCCTATATCGTGGTGTATGTCACCGGCGCGGTCATCGGCATGCTCTACGGATATCCTTTTGTCGAATCGCTTTTTGAATCCACCTCGGCGGCAGCGAATGTCGGGCTTTCCTGCGGGATTACCAATCCCGGGATGCCGGACGGATTAAAGATTGTTTATATCGTCCAGATGTGGGCGGGGCGATTGGAATTTATGTCGGTTTTTGTTTTGATCGGATTTGTGGTGGCGCTTATTAAAGGAAAATAAGATGCACAAAATGTTTGTAAGAAAAATTATCGCCGGCATTGTTTGCGTGACTGTTGTTTTATCTAACGCCGGAGTTCTTTTGGCGAAGAACGATTCCGAGGATGTTCTGCGCGTCACGGCGGCTCAATTAATCCAAAAAGCAAAAGATTTTAACGGTAAAACTGTTATAATACAAGGCGAAGTCATCGGCGACGTTATGCCGCGAGGGGAATTTGCCTGGCTTAATATTGATGACACCTCCCATGCGATTGGCGTGTGGGCGCCTAAAGCCATGGTTTCTGGTATCCGCTACACCGGAGACTATCAATATAAAGGCGATACGATTGAGGTGAGGGGAAGATTTTTTAGGGCTGATGCAGACCTAAGCGGGGAATTGTGTATCCGCGCCCAGAAAATTATCACGCTCAAAGAAGGATACCGCACATTCCGCATCCTGCGGCCGGCTAAGGCAGAAATATCGTTGGCGCTATCGCTGGTGGTTTTTTGTTTGGGCAGTATCATTTTATTTATAAGAAAAAGAACTCCCGCAAGAAAGTAGAAGACAGATGTCTTGGGATTTTGAGAAAATAGAAAACGAAGCAAGACAGGAAATATCCATGGCGCCCGACTCGGCAGCCGTTGAGGCAATTCGCGTTAAGTATCTGGGCCGCAAGGGCTTAGTATCCGAGATTTATTCGAATCTACCTAATGTCCCCGCAGAGGAAAAGCCCTTAGTCGGAAAAAATGCCAACATCCTAAAGAATAAAGTTACCCAGTGGCTCCAAGAAAAAGGGCAGACAATCGAAGAGCAAAAACGGCAGCAGTCATCCGCTGAGAAAAGACTCGACGTTACCATGCCCGGAGCCGGCGCAACAATCGGCCACCGCCACATCCTGACCCAAACAGTTGATGATATCTGCCGTATTTTTGAGGGGATGGGTTTTGTTACCTTTGAAGGCCCTGAGGTAGAAACGGAATTTAATAATTTTTCCGCCCTGAATATCCCCATTGATCATCCTTCGCGCGATGCCTTTGATACTTTTTACGTTGACGTCAAAGACCCGGACAAAAAAGACAGGTTTCTTTTATTACGCAGCCATACCTCGCCGGCGCAAATCCGGGTTATGAAAAAATACACCCCGCCCTTAGCGGTTATTGTCCCGGGAAAGGTGTATCGCCCCGACGCTGTTGACGCCAGCCATTCGTTTATGTTTCATCAGGTAGAAGGGCTTTTGGTTGACGAAAAAGTAAAATTCTCCGATCTTAAAGGGCTGCTGACGATTTTTTGCCAAAGGCTTTTCGGCGAAGAAATAAAAATGCGTTTTCGCCCGCACTTTTTTCCTTTTACCGAACCTTCCGCTGAAGTAGACATTTCCTGTTATATCTGCAAAGGAAAGGGTTGCTCGGTTTGCGGCCGCAAAGGCTGGCTCGAGATCTTAGGCTCGGGGATGGTGCATCCGAAGGTTTTTGAGGCCGTCGGCTATCCTTTAAAGAAATATACCGGGTTTGCCTTTGGCATGGGTGTTGAGCGCATCGCCATGCTTAAATATGGCATTAACGATATCCGCCTGTTCTTCGAAAACGATACACGGTTTTCGAATCAATTTTAATTTCCAGCAATAGCGACTCCCCTGTAAATCAATATACCCCAAGCGCTTATATAATAATTATTGCGATTTGCTCTTTCGCCAGCGTTTTTATTCAGGTAAGAAAATACGGCAAATTTTCTGAAGAAAATTTGCCGCAAGCGGGGTAAAAAACTTCCTTTAAAAAACTGTTTTTGAGGAACCGCTTCCTTAATTTTCCAGGTTACTATTGTTTGCCTCCCCTATATAAGATATACTTTTAATAGAACAATCAGACGCATATTTTCTTCGGGAAAGGGTAAAATTTTCCGGAGAAGGGCTTTTTTTACCCCAGGGTTTATTTATAGAGGGAAACCGGCGGCCCCTGTTGGCAGGGGCCGCCGCCCGAAATATTTCTTTAGCGAAGATTTTTCTCCAGTTCTGTTTAGAAACAGAGAGAGGGAAACATGAAAATAATTCTATCTATTGTTACCGCAATTTTGCTGTTGGCTGTGTTTTTTTCGCCCGCCTACGCCCAGACCGAGACCATGACGCTGACCACCTACTACCCTGCGCCACTGGGATTCTACAGTCAATTAAGACTGGTGCCGCGTAGCGCGACCTTGGGCCCGCCGGTTACATGCGATAACGCAAGCAAGGCTTCTTCCTTGGGTGTGATGTGGCTTGACGGGAGTCTGGGAGTCGATACTCTTAAAATCTGTCAAGACGATGGCACCGGTACTCTTACCTGGACAACTCTTGGTAGCGGTGGCGGCGGCAGCCTTTGGACCAGAACCGGCAGCAATCTTTATCCCATCAATATAACCGACAATATCGGCGTGGGAACACAAGCACCCCAAGCTCCCTTGCACATACGGAATGGCACTAACCCTAACATTATTCTGGAATATGACCTCAATCACAAATTAGAATTAACCCATAACGGCACCGATGGTGTTATCACGACAGACACGGGAGCTATTCGATTGGAGCCTAACTTGGGCGTGTCGACGTTCACCGAAATCGGCGGCACGGGCGGCCTGATGAGCACGTTACTAACGACGCGAGGGACGGCGATTCAAGGAATCTCAGAGCAAACCGCAGGCGCAGGGGATAATACGGGTGTCTATGGTAGGGCTGGCGGAGGGGGATTGACGGCCACAAAATACGGCGTTCAAGGAATCGCAGCCAGCGATGACGCGGGGCTTAAGGTCGGTGTTTACGGTGAAGCCGGCGGCATTGACGGACGAAAATATGGGGTCTACGGAAGGGTAGCTGCGGATGACTCATCTGATAAATACGCACTCTATGCAAGAACGATAGGAGGAAATGTTAGCGCGAATATATACGGTTTAGATACCTGGGCGTTTGGCAATGCCGGTACGAAGTATGGAGTAAACGCATCGGCTACCGGCTTGGGCGGGGATAATTATGCTGTAAAGGGCGGGTCCACCAGTGTGGGGGGCACAACAGGCTATGGCCTTTATGGTTCATCTGTGGGAGCGGGAACAAATTATGGTGTCTACGCAACCGCCTCCGGGGGCAGCACCAACTATGCCGGGTATTTTGCCGGCGATTTAGCTATAAGCAACCAACCCGCAGGAACGCACTCAAGACTTTTTATTAACGGCGATGGCAAGTTGCAAATCACATCCTCCAACAGCCTTAAGAATCGACTGGTTATTGGGGAGCCCCTTGCCAGCATGTCCATGGCTAACGCTGCGGGTATGGACATCGGGACTCCCGGGTCACCCGGGGGCGCTAACGCCTTTATAACCCTGGGCACAAACAGCACTAATGAATATGGGTACCTGGGGTGGATAGGTACTAACCCCGGGTTCGAATATATTTCACTCCTTTCGACGGGAGGTATTAATTTGATTTCCAGGCTTCCGACCAGTGTCCAGGAAAACCGTTTGCGTATTACAAACGACGGCCATATTTACCTTGACACGCTTATTTCCGGGGCCGGTAACGCCTCGATACGATACAATACGACGACAAAAGAAATAACCTATACTCCGCTTGTTTCTTCAAAGCGCTATAAGAAAGATATCGCAAATCTCGAGTTTGATACGGACGGATTGTATTCTTTGCGGCCCGTTTCGTTTACGTGGAAAGAGAGCAGCATACGGGATTTTGGCCTTATCGCTGAAGAGGTGGATGAGGTCTTGCCCTCGCTGGTGGCCTATGATGCTCAAGGCAGGCCCGATAGCGTGGCTTATGACAAGTTACCCGTCCTACTTTTAGTCGAAATGCAAAAACTGCGCGCGGAAAACCGCGCGCTGCAAGAACGCGTCGAGAAGTTAGAGGCTGCGGTCGGCGCAGAATAATCGCATTGTTATCCTCTCGCGGAGATATTCAGAATTGGTGACGCTTCCTCCGAGCTATCGGTAAAGACGGATATTTCTTTAGAAAGAAGGATCGGGCATGAAAAAACTACGAATTATTATTCTTCTCGTCGTGATGGCGGCTATGGTCGCGGTTACCGCCTACGCCCAGACCGAGACCATGACGCTGACGACATATTATCCGGCGCCACTGGGATTTTATAGCCAGTTAAGGCTGGTACCGCGTGACGGGGCCGCCTTGGGCCCACCGGTTACATGCGATAATGCAAGCCGGATTTCTGCCCTGGGCGTGATGTGGCTTGACTCA
>Ga0116153_10000216_pt1 | contig 86420 bp, 71 predicted proteins | sample AD_UKC028_MetaG_FD_89896 | JGI IMG/M metagenome (GOLD analysis project Ga0116153, IMG submission 89896) | Active sludge microbial communities of municipal wastewater-treating anaerobic digesters from USA - AD_UKC028_MetaG | ecosystem: Engineered > Bioreactor > Anaerobic > Digestate | place: USA...
GATTCCCAGGACCCGCGATGGTGGGAATATTTTGATTTTATTACCGGATTGCCGCGACTGGATCTATCGGATCAGGAACGTTTCACGGTGGTGCAACTGGCCGGGCCGCACGATGTCGCATTGGGAAATAGCGTTTTTGGTGATGAACAGCTGTCGAGTGATGAAGGAAAAAAGCATGTGCTCGCGGCCTTCCGGAAGGCGGCGTTTCTGGCAGTAAGCAATGGCGCTCGGGCCTTGAATATCAATATGGGATCCAATGCTTTAAGAATGCAATACATGGGGCAGGGCTCTGCCAAGGCCTTGTCCGGCGGTGGAGGATTGATCAGCGAGCCTGAATTTGCGGGACAAATCATTCAAGCGGTGCGCGAAGGCGCCCATGAGGCCTTGGGTCCAGGCCTCCCTGGAGATTTTAAATTTCCGGTATCCGTTAAAACACGGCTTGCCGATCGGGATGAAAAGAATTCAAAACCTGATACGGAAGATCCCAGTATCAGGTTTTACACTGCTTTGGCGGATGCAGGGGCTTCCTGGATTGATATCCATACGCGGACGCCTAAGGATGGGTTTGTCGGCAACATCGCTATGAATCGTCAACGGCTCGGAAAAATTCTTCTAGAGCTTCGAGCCCGGCGTCAAGAATGGCCCCCTATTTTTGTGAACGGAAATGTTAATTCATCCAAGGACCTTGCGGAAATTCTTAAGATCAAGACGGAAACGGGAGATCTTATCCATGGCGTGATGATCGGACGTGCCATGATTGATAACAAAAAAGTGGAATTTCTTCAAGAGGCGGACGCGGCATTCAGGAATCAACAGATTTCTAAAAATATCCGTTCTTTGCTACACACGAGACTGGAACTGTTGCGTGCATTTTTGGTTTTCAAAGAACAGAGGCTCGGTCAGAAATTCTACTGGAAAAGTCGCATCGGGTCCCAGGTGGAAAAACATGTCGGTAAATTATTGGCGCTTATCAAAGAGGATCCTTGGAAATCTCAGATGACTCCGGAATTGGAAACCATGATGAAAGAAATTGGAGAGGCGTTTCAGGAAGAAAAGATTAAGAAATCCAAAGATCCCACGGGACAATTGGTCGGATATTTGGACGGCATTCTTTTGAAACTGGGGGCTGATAAGGCGCAGGGAGGTTCGAGAGCGGAGTTGCGAAGTGAACCCCCCCGGTTCCATCAGGGAACGGTTTTTGACCCGGATTTTATCCGTGAGCAGCAGCGTTTGAGCCAGGCGGCACCGCTCACGGTTGTTTTTGACCTGTACGGGACTCTGTTGATGCCTCTTAAATTTGATGGTGAACCTGGCCCTGACTCTTTTGTTTATAAGTGGAGTCCGAAAGATGGCATTGAAGAGATGCTCCAAAAACTTCGTGACAAGAAGGCCCGTGTGATCTTGTGGACGGATGAAAGAGCGGAACGTGTTCAGGAGGATCTTTTTTCCAAATTGCCTGAAGTGGCACAGCTTTTTGACCTTGTCCTTACCAGTGAAAATAGTTATCCCCGCGGCGACAATTTCCGTCAATCTTTAGTGCTTGCGTATGAAGCCGCAGGTGCGGATGTTCATACTTTGAAGAAGGACATAACGCAAATCAGTATCTTCAAGCCTGTCTCCATGCTTTTCAGGGGGAACGTTGTTATGGCGGATGATCAGTGGGCGGACACGCAGGCAAGGGCTTCGGCTTCTCCGTTTGGATCGTATCCTCTCATCAAAGCCGATGTCTGGGCCCAAGATGTGCACACCATGTCAGAAGAGATCCTGAGTTATTTAAAATTATCTTCCACACACCGCTCTCTGGCGAACCGCTTTGAAACTTACGTGGGGAAGTCCTCAAAGGCTTTTGTGCGGCTTCAAGGCCTCCAGGGGATTTCGGCGGCAGAAGCTGCCATGACAGGTACCGAGCATGTCTTATGGCAAGGCTCCGTGTATCGGAACCGCCTGGCTTCTTTTTTTGAAATGGAATCAACACCGTTTGCCGGACTTTTCCGCTCAAAGAGAAAAGACGATCTTGTGTGGACGCTGGCGGGAGACCTGATCGGGAATGCTGTTTTACATATGGATACCCAAAATCCGGAAGCTGAAGTAAAGGGATCTGTGATCGTTCCATCCTCTGGAAAACCGATATTCCGTCTGGTTGTGAAACAAAATCAAATCTCGGAGGAACGATGGGAAAAAGTCCGGGAAAATGCCAGGCTGAATTTGGAACAGATGATGGATCAGGGAGAGCGGGGACAGAGGGGCCTGATAGAAAATTTTGGTTCGGGATTCTATGTTTTTGCAGAACTCGCTTTTCAAAATGTTCCTGTCAGGGTCGAATTTGTACGGTATCGGGATGACAGCATGACAACCACGTTATGGGTTCGGGTCGACCAGGTCCCGGGTGCCGAGCAAAAGCGCTCCGAGGTGCGGGAAATAGAAAGGTTTATTGTTGAACAAGTTCCGGAAGCGGACCAGGACCTCGTAAGGAAGTTTTTAGAAAAAGGTGAAGTTGTGATCCGGGCGGATGATGGCTCGAGACTTCTATTTCGCGGAGGGGATGTCCTCATACCGGAGGGCGGCAATTCTTCGCTATCCCGTTTTTTTAATATAACAGTTCAGGAAATGGCAGGAGACCGACCAATTTTGCCGGTGGGCTATCTCATTTTCGAGTGGAACGGCCATACTGCTGTCAGTGATCAGGACCCGCTTTACCGGCACGATAACGACGCCATTTTCGTTGAAGATCTTTACCGGAATTCCTACCAGGGAATCGGAAGCACGCTTGTGCAATTAGCGCTTTATTATGCGGCTTTTAAAAAGGCGAGCCAGTTCAGGGTGATCGATATTTCTTCATCGGGCTATCTGCGGCGGTTAGGATTTGACGGCCAAACCACATTTTATTTCAACCGTTCGCCGCGCCCTTTCGAAGACGCAGGTATGCCGAAGATAGAAATTAAGAGCAGAAACTGGGATGATTTCTTGAGTCGGAATTCCCAGCTTCGCTCAGAGATCCGATCTCCTGAGGGTGGTTTAGCTCCGGAAACGGGTCTTTCCAGAGCAGAAACTTCTTCTGAGCCTGCGAAAGCGCGACTATCTCTAGGTAGCGAAGAGTCCAAGATCCAATGGTTTTATGCGAAGGGTTTGGATGTTCCGGACGAGGATGGCTTCTCGGTGAAAGATAAAATTGAAAATATGGAAAAGGGGCTCCAGCGTTTTCTGAAAGATGCGAGATTTCATCGTATCTTGAGCGAAGCCATTTCTGGAAAGATGCTTACCGTCATGGTTACGAAGGAACATCTGACTTCGTTTCCGGAACTGGTGGTGAGACGGATTGATGAGACGACTCTCGGACTGCTTGATTCGGTTCCAATCGACGGAGATCTTTTACTGCCGCAAAAAGGGTATCTGCTCGTGTTGAACGCCAATGCAGTGGATACGTTGCCGGTCAGTTCCCTGAAAGCTCTCCTGATCCACGCGCTACATGATCATATGATCGAACGGCAGGGGATCATCACCCCGCTTGAGTGGAAAGCGCTTCAGGATCTTAACGTGCCTCGCTCAGATTACGTGTATGATTTTTTAAATGCCTTGCGCGATGGCCTCGTGGTGGATTGGCAGCTGTCTAATGGCTTTCTGCCGGAAGCGTTGGATTATCTTCAACACCGTATCAGCACCACGAATGTGAGGTATTTTCTCGATTGGCCGCCCTTGCTGGAACGTGTGTGGATCTACTTAGGAGATTATGTGCGTCTGATCGTGCCTTTCACCGTTCGAAAAATAACGCTCAAACCTTCGCCGGAGCATCCCAGAACTCTTGACGATCTGGAGTATGTGCACAGAGGATCCGCGGAACTTCATTATGAGACGCTCGCCAAAGCGGTCGGGTTTTTGGAAGAGGTTTTACCGAGGAAGGCTATTTTAGAAACCAGAGCCTGGAAAGATCCGGAGGTTTTTGCCAGGATTTATCAGAATCTTTTCGATCGTATGCCTTCGTTGTATGCAAATGGAGAGGCGTCACGCGTTCCCGAATCAGGAATTTCCGGGGATGGTGGCCAGATAGCAAGACCCAAAGCCCGTTCCGAGATACGAAACTCATTTCAACTAACCCAGTTGGATCCGCTTCAACCGAAACGCTCCGAGATGCAGTTTCCTCCAACTCAGAAGGTCGTCAATATTCTGGTGCCTCCGGTTTTGTTTACCTTTGCGGTCATTGCATTGCGGGACCTGTATCGTCAACTTACCGCGCACACAACGCTTCTGGCGCTCCTGACCAAAATGTTTCTGGGCGCCGTGACTGGTTTCGTGGGGGCTTACGTAACTCAGTCCATTGTCGGTTCGCGCGATTGGATTAAAATCGGGTGGTGGTCGCTCGCTCGCGCTGTTATACCCGGAGGTCTGACCTTCGGAATGGTCTATCCGATCTTGAATGCGATCACGGACAATGTCTGGTTCAAAGTGGTCACGGATATCGGCCCGTACACGGCTTTGACTACTTTTCTCACCATTCTGATGGGGCGATGGATCGAGAAGGACGCCCAAGGGTCCTGGAAAAAGGATCTGGAGGAAACGATCCTGTTCGCACCGGTTTATTCCGCTTTTTGGGGGATCGTGCTGGGAGTCGTCCGGGTATTTTGGCCGCAGTGGGTTGATATTATCGTCGCGGTCACGATGGGATACTTCACCATCCTACAGATCGGCATGGTTAAGGAGTGGCAGCGTTTTGAACCGGTGAAGAAAGAAAAAGTCCTGTCCTGGCATGTTCGGCCTATGTTTGATAAGGCAAAATCCTTTACTTCGGAATGGTTCTCCAAGGAGCGTTCCGAGATGAGAGCCAGTCCCGATTCATCGGTAGATGAGAAACGGGCGGATAAACTGCAATTACGGGTACGAATCAAGGATTCCGGAGGCGTCAACGAAGTTGTTTTGAAATTGCGAGAAAAAAGTTTTCCTTATTTCAGCACGCTGACAGAAAACACTGTTCGGACCTATTTGCGGACATGGACTGATCCTGATCATCGCGCGATACCTTCTTTGGAAGCGATCGAAGAACTCCGGAGATTTTTTGAAGATTCTACGCTCTTCCAGCGTGCCAAACCCGCCAAGGCATATATTGAATTGCGTGAAGTCTCCGAAGAAGCCAGAGATCAGTTGATTGACTGGTATTTTAAGGGAGAAATGATCCTGGGGGGTGAGGAATTTTTGATGCAGATCGTTCCGAAAGCCAAGAGACAATTTGTCCGTCAAAACGCCGGAAAACAACAGATTGCAACATTCTATTTTACGGATCTTGTCCCTGACGAGGCTTCGGTCGAACCGCAGGACAGGGAGATTTGGGAAACCCGGTGGAAATTTGTCAGAGATCCGAAGTTTGCTTTGCCGATACTCGAAGTTTATCGGTTGGAGGCAGAGGGAAGGATCGGCCGTTTACTGAAGCGCTTTGGTCACTCGGAATTTTCCGACAAGCCTTATGCCGAAACATTGGATTCAGAGGGCGAGGATGTTTACAGGGTGTACACCGGCAAAGGGCGGGATCTCGCGAAGGACGGAAGTTACGTTTCCGCAACTTTGCAAAACCGGGGAAGATTAGTGGGATTTTCAATTTATGGGAAAAGGATGCGATTCGGTATTCCCGCGAAATATCGGCCAAAGGATCTTTCGGGTGTTCATGCCCTTATACGTGTTGAAAAAGATGCGGTTCGTGGATGGCTTAATGCTGTGTATCTGATACCTAAAACGAAAGATCGCATTGAAGATGAAACACTGGATTTTGATCTGGCAAAAAGAACAGGAAAATGTGTTGCGCTCTACGCCGGGGATGTCGACATCATGCGAGAAGCTGAAAAACAGGCCAAGACCGTGGCCATGGAACGATCCGCGCTGGGATCCAGATCCAAAACTCCAAAGATCCCGGTTGACACCCCCGAAGGCTCCGGGTTTGCGGTGAAGACCAAGGTCTCAGAAAAGAGCGAATCACCGGAGAGTCTAGCACCTATGATGCCGGTTGAAGAGGCAGTTACAAAAACCCCTGATGCCGATAAGGCGGAAAAAAGAGAACCGGAGAAATTACCTCGCAGGAAAAAGATGGAGAAAAAAAACGTAAAAGGTTTAACGGGTGATTTTCCTGAGGTTTCCGAGCAAGGAAAAATAAGCGATCCAGAGGCTCCTTCTCGGTCTGGTGCAGGAGATCCTGTGCCGGCACCATTTTCGCGGGTTCAGACGTCTTCTGCGGCTCTTCTGCCTTCTAGCCACTCCTCTGAACCATCAAAGCCGGAAGCTTATGTGAGCCATCTCATTCGACAACTCCGTCGGTTTCAAAATGTAAAAGAACCACTGCGCGGAAAGTTGGTGAAGGTTGGTGCTCAGGCAATTCGAGACTTGGATGAGTCCGATCCCGGGATTCTTGAACGGAGTGACCGTATTACAAGGTTGAAAATAGTTCATGCGGTCGGCATTGCCTTAGATGAAAAATTTAATGATGAGCGAAAAAACCGGGTTTCCCGTTCCAAAATTTACACACCCTTCGAATACCCGGTTCCAAGATCAGGTATTGGAAGGGTGGCGGGGATTGGAAAAATAGATCGAAGCGGAGAGGTTAATAAGGTTACGATCCGCTCCGAAGTGAGGGCAAAAAAAGCATTCATGCCATTCGACTCTGAAAAAATCGCGCGGCAACTAATAGAATACATCAAAGCAAATTATAATCTGAACGATTTACCTCATGTGGATGAACTGGCGGCTTTTTTCGGCATGAAGCCCCAGCTTCTTTCAGACAACCTGAATCAGGTGTTTCGAGAGGTGCGTTTTCTGATCCAGAATCTTAACTGGATGTCTGCGCGTATGGATGATCACGCGAAAAGTGAGCTGGCGGCTAGGGTGGATCGTGTCATTGAACGTCAAGAAATGGATAGCAATCTGGAGAGCGGGGATGCCGATGAGCGTTTTGGTGCGGTACTAACTTATGAAAGACGGTGTCTTCATTTTTTTTACGAGATTAGGCGGATCGGAGAGGTGCTCGGCCCATTGCTTGTGGATGATGATCGAAGGGTTCGCCGCGAGGCGGTTCGTGTTTTTGGAGGTCTTGCCCGGGCAGATAAGGCTGAATATCTTGAAATGTTGATCCGGGCGTTGGAATTTTATTTTAAAGAATATGCTGGACGTGAAGAAGATCTTAAATGGGTTGCCTATGCCTTGTTGAATATCGCTTCCATCCATCCCGAGAAACGGATTCCAAGATTAAAAGCCTTATTGGAAGATGTCGCGATTCAAAATCTTTTAGACCTGCCATTGCCTTCTGTGACACCTTGGGTCGCAGGATCTGGCACTTCGACCATGCGTTCGCTTTTGAAGGAATTTATCGATAAACATTCGCAGACGGAACCTCAGGCTCCAAAGCCAGCGACGCTCGTGAAATCAGAAACGGATGATGGTAAAAAGAAAATTATGCCGGAGGTTGCGACGTATCCTTTTTTTGTAGCACTGTTGAAAAATTATCCCTCCTATCCGGAAATGTTGCAGCATATTTCACTGCAGGGAACTCAGTTGCCGCACAGGTTTGATATGTTTCATGCGGTTTTTGGCAAGGATACCGTGCGTATCTTTGATCTATTGCTAAAAACTTCAGACGGCCCCATAGATTTGGCATCGGCCTTAAATGAGTTGGACGATCTACAGTTTATCCAAGAACTGGCGATCCACTGGCAGACTAAGGTTAAAACGGATGGCTGGCGCTGGAGTTTTTTTATGAATGTGCTTAATCCTCAAAAACAACAAATTGTTATAACGGCGTTAAAGAAGATGGGAATATCACCCCAACCTCGAACTGGCGCCCGCTCCGAGGTGCGTTCTGATATTCATGAGGAATATGCGCGAATAGCGGGAGCTGTTGTCCAAGGGACTTCAGTTGAGGCGCCGGTGCTTGAGCGGTTTGTTGTTTCTCTTAATGCTGATTTTTCAAATACAATCCAAAGATTGCGAGACGGACTTGATGCGTGGTTTATACCGAATGCGATGGCGGAAATCCTTGGGGAAGGGCAGGTTTCGGCAAATTCGTATGAGCAGTGGGAACAGGTGCTGATGCAAAAACAGCTTAGCCGAAGTGAATTTGATCATAACGCAGAAGTCCTCTTTGAGCAGTCCCTCGAGTTTCTGGGAGCGGCCATTTGTGCAAAACAGGTGACGGTGCTGGCGCCTGTTATTTTCTATTCGCCCGAGATGAAAGAACAACTGATCCGTTATGTTCGAACGGTTCAGCAAGGTTTTGAAGCGGCGGGGGATGTGACCGGCGAGCATTATAAGATTAGTTTTGTTTCGACACATAAGAACGAGGTGCTTGAATTTATTGCCGAACTTGCCAAGCGCCATCTCTCCAGAGGAGTTCAGCATTATGTCGTCGATGGAACGGAAGCCGGATGGCAATCCCTCGGTAAGGAGCTTTCAACAAGAGTTTTTAATCAGAAAACTTTCAAGGATCATTTCAGTGTCTTTTTTCCGGAAGCAGGATTCGATAAGCAAGTGCCTTTCTGGCAGCGTGTTGTGAAAAGTGAAATTCCCAGAGAATACGGGGTTATTCTGCTGCCGGTGCTGAGCTTTTATTTTTCTCAAACATCCACACCGGACATTAATGCAACCACTTTGCGACAAGCCTTGCCTGATCTCTTCGCCTCGGCCAGGTTCCAGGTTGGGCAGGGCATCGCAATTGTGGCGGCATTCCTTGAACAGATCGCGATTGCCGAAAAACAGATCAGCGTATCTGCGTAACGCGGCATACGGTTTTTTGACGGCCCGCGCATTTTTCAGTCCATGTCTTAATGTCTTAAGCCTGTAGTCTTAGGACCAGGAAATGTGTTAAAATGCGCGCCATGAATATTCATCCTTTCCTGAAACGACTCAATGAGAAGGTTCTTGTCTTCGACGGTGCGCTTGGAACCAATCTGCAGAAACTCGGGCTGACGCCTTCGGATTTCAACGGTAAAGACGGTTGCAACGAATATTTGGTCATAACGAAGCCTGATGCTGTTCGAAGCGTCCACGAAAGTTTCCTGCAAGCCGGTTGCGATGTTATCGAAACCAACAGTTTTGGGTGCAACCGGATCGTACTTGCCGAGTATGGTTTGGAAAACAAGGTTGTGGAACTGAATGAAAAAGCGGCGCGTCTTGCCAAAGAAGTTGCCAACAAATATTCAACGCCGGATCATCCGCGCTTTGTCATGGGTTCTGTGGGTCCCGGGACCAAATTGCCGTCGCTGGGGCATATTGGCTTTGCCGAATTAAAAAAGGCGTACAAGGTGCAGTTCCAGGGACTTATCGCGGGCGGTGTGGACGGTCTTCTCATTGAAACCTGCCAGGATCTTCTCCAGACCAAGATCGCTATCATTGCGGCTGAGGAGTATTTCGCACAGATGGGAAGACGTCTGCCTCTGATGGCACAAGTTACTTTTGAATCGACGGGAACGATGCTGCTGGGAACCGATGTCAACGCCGTGATTGCAACGCTTGAAATGTTCCCCGTGGATGTGATCGGGCTGAATTGTGCGACTGGTCCTGCGGAAATGGCCGATCATGTCCGCGCGTTTTGTGAAAATTCTATCAAGCCTATATCGGTGCTGCCGAATGCCGGACTTCCGGAAAATATCGGTGGTGTGGCACACTATCATCTGACACCGCAAGAGCTCGCGGATTTTCATGAACGATTTGTGAAGGAATTCGGGGTCTCGATTGTCGGTGGTTGTTGCGGGACGACACCGGAACACCTTAAGGCCGTCGTCGAACGTGTGGGGACCTGTGTTCCTAAAAAACGCACACCGAAACATGACCCGGGTTGTGCCAGTCTTTATGGAGTGATGTCCTACACGCAAAAACCCGCCCCGCTTTTGATCGGAGAGCAAACAAATGCCAATGGAAGCAAGAAATTCAAACAGCTTCTTGAACGGGACGATTACGATGCCATCACGGAGATGGCACGCGATGCGGTGAAAGAGGGTGCGCACTTGGTGGACCTTTGCGTTGCGTTTGTCGGGAGGGACGAAAAAAAGGATATGATCGAGACGGTCAAGCGGTTCAACCAGCAGGTCACGGTTCCTTTGATGATCGATTCTACAGAGCCGCAGGTCATCGAAGAGGCTCTGAAACACATTGCCGGCAAGGCTATCATTAATTCCATCAACTTGGAAGACGGCGGGCAGAGGCTTCGCAAAATTTGTGGCTTTGCAAAAAAATATGGCGCCGGTCTTGTTGCCCTTGTGATCGATGAAAAGGGCATGGCGAAAATGAAAGATGAAAAGCTCAGGATCGCGAGAAGGATTCATGAGATCGTTACCAAAGAGTTCGGGATCCGTTCGGAGGATCTTTTTTTTGATATGCTGACTTTTACCCTTGGCAGCGGCAGTGAAGAATTCCGCAATGCCGCAGTGGACACCCTGGCGGCTATACGCGAACTCAAGCGCGAATTTCCGGAAGTTCATACGGTCCTTGGGGTCAGCAATATTTCATTTGGACTGGCACCCCATGCGCGCCAGGTACTAAACAGTGTTTTCCTGAATGATGCCGTGGCCGCAGGACTCGACGCGGCCATTGTTCATGCCAAAAAGATCATCCCACTCTTCAAGATTGGAGAGGACGATCTGGATATCGCAAAGAAACTTCTTTATAACCAGTGGACGGACGGCAAAGATCCTCTTCAGCGCTTCATAGCACATTTTGAACAAAAGAATCCTGCGCCATTGAGGCAGGAGGTTTCCCAACCTTCCGGAACAATTGAAGAGACCCTGAAAAACCACATTTTGAACGGAAGTGCGGAAAACCTGGAAGCCCATCTTGATGAAGCCAAGGAAAAATATCCGCCCCTTGAGATTATCAATAATTTTTTGTTGGGAGGGATGAAAGTGGTAGGGGAGCTCTTCGGTTCGGGAAAAATGCAGCTTCCTTTTGTTCTTCAGTCCGCGGAAGTGATGAAAAAAGCAGTGAACTATCTTGAACGCTTCATGGAGAAAGAAGGAGGGCAGGAGCGAGGACGGATCGTGCTTGCGACCGTGAAGGGCGATGTGCATGACATCGGCAAAAATCTAGTGGATATCATTCTTACGAATAACGGTTACAAAGTGATCAATCTTGGCATCAAACAGCCGATCGACGCGATTCTGAAATCCGCCTTGGAAAGTAAAGCGGATGCTATCGGGCTTTCCGGCCTTTTGGTCAAGTCGACGTTGATCATGAGAGAAAATCTAGAGGAAATGAATCAGCGCGGCATGAAACTGCCCGTCATTTGCGGCGGCGCAGCCTTGACGGAGCGGTATGTGGAAAAAGATTTGGCGCAAACGTATCGCGGGCCTGTCTATTACGGGCGCGATGCTTTTTCTGCGCTTAAAATCATGGAGAAGATCAAAACGGGGACTGCTCGTCCAGAAGAAAACCTCGTCCCTGCGGCGAAGCCAGAGTCCGCCGTGCCTGTGGCGGCAGGGGCATCATCGTCCTCTGCGTCTCGGGAAGATTTGAGGCGCAAAGCGTCTCGTGGCCCTTCCTTTCATATTCATCGGGATAATCCTATCCCCAAGGTTCCTTTTTTAGGTTACAGGATTCTTAAAAATATTCCCTTGCCCGAGGTTTTTAAATGGGTCAATAAAACAGCGCTTTACCGCATGCAGTGGCAATTTAAGCAAGGAGAGAGAACGTCGCGTGAATTTGAGCTTTATTTGCAGGAGAACGTCGAGCCTATTTTTGAGCGTTTTACAACGAAAGCGATTCGTGAAAAATGGCTGGAGCCTAAGGTGATTTATGGTTATTACCGCTGCTATTCCGAGAATAATGACCTCGTGGTCGTAGATGCGGCAGGGAACCAAGAATTGGTTCGTTTTACTTTTCCGCGTCAGAGACGGGAACCCTTTGAATGCATCTCAGATTTTTTTAGGCCCAAAGGTTCCACGGAACTTGATGTTGCGGGCTTTCACATTGTGACTATGGGAAAACGCGCAGCCGAGATGGAAAAAAAGCTTTTCGAAGAGAATAAATATATTGAATATCTTTATCTTCACGGGCTTTCCGTGGAAGCAGCTGAAGCTTTGGCGGAATATACGCATGCGTTGATCCGCCGCGACATGGGGATTCATGGGCAGGATCGCCGCAGCAAAGAGGAACTTTTTCGGCAGGGATATCAAGGATCCCGCTACAGTTTTGGATATCCCGCATGCCCGGTTTTAGAGGATCAAAAAAAACTTTTTCTTTTGCTTCCCGGAGAAAAGATCGGAGTGCATTTGAGCGAGACTTTTCAAATGATACCCGAGCAATCCACCTCAGCCATTATTGCCCATCATCATCAGGCCAAGTACTTCAGCGTTTGAAGTTTTCGGGTTTCAAGCGCCGGCGGGGGTGTTAAACGAGACAAAGAAAGTAGTGCCCTTGCCCTCGATCGATTCAAACCAAGCTTTCCCTTTAAGATATTGCTCCGTAAATAGTTTTACGCTGTAGGTGCCTAATCCGCGGCCACGTCCCTTGGTGCTGAAAGAGCGCTGAAAAATCTGATGTCGTACTTCTTCGGTCATCACGGAAGGGTTGTGTACGGAAAATATTTTTTGATTGCTTTCTTCCTGATAGACCAACGCGATGGTGTCTCCCTCGGAAGCTGCCTCCAGGGCATTTTTAACAAGATTGCCTAAAATACGCCAGAAGAGAACCGGGTCTGTGTGGATTCTGGCGCCTGGGCAGAGATTCTTGACCACGATTTTTTTATTTATGGCGAGCTGATTTTTTTCATAAAAAGTTGAAAATTCATGAAGCGTGCTTGTAATATCGACATCCTGCAGCTTGAGTTGGTAGGTGCCTTCTTCTGCGTTTAAAAGATCCCGTTGTTCCAGAATGGAATGGGATAAGCGTTCGGTGAAGCGGAAAATATTTAAAAACACATCGTCTGTTTTGGGAGCAAAGCCGTCTTTGGCATTTTCAGCATAGCCTTTTAAGATCGCGGTGTCATTCAGTACATCATGAAAAAAAACACGCTCAAGTGCGGCACGGCGTTTTTCATCCTGGATATCCCGGATAACGAAAAAAGTGAGGGCGATGTTTTTAAGAGTAACCGGAATAGCCCAGACTCTTAGATCTAAGGCACGCGCCTTACCCGAAGGTTCATGAATGGTGATCCGGCATTCGTTGGATGCCTTCTGCCCCTTCTGAGCAGTCAAGATTGCCTGGACAGCGCCACACTCCTTGCAAAATTCTGAAGTGCCACAGCCGGCCGGTTCATCCTCTGCATGGATACAATGAAAGATCTCGCCAGGACGCTTACCCAAGAGGCTGTCGGGAGATTCAATGCCGAGAAGATGGAGAAGCTGCTGATTGCAATAAACGGTTTGGCGGTTTTGATCAAGGATCATGATGACTTCGGGGAAGAGGTTAAGAGCTTCTGTGAAGAGTTTGCTGTCGATGATGATTCCCCGGGCGGCAGCGATTTCCTGAGGCTGTGACCGGGTAGGGGATGCGAATTTTGTATTTTCCACTTTATTCCTCATCATCAGTGAAACGAAACAAAAAAATCCGTCACGTCATGGCCTCGCGACACTGCTAAAACAGGGAAACGTTCAAGGGCTGTTTATTTCGATAAAGCAGAGTGATGTAATTTTTCAGCTAAGGACCGGTATTCCTGCCAGATGGCTTCCGGCATCTGAGCACCGAACTGGCTGAGATACTTTTCAATATCCTGAAGTTCTGCGGTCCATTCAGAAGGATCGACCATGAAAAGTTGTTCAATCTTCGCTTTCGGAACATCCAGTCCGGAAAGATCGAAATCTTTGAGGTCTGGAAGGAGACCAAGCGCAGAATCTTTGGCGCTTGCTTTTCCTTCTACCCGGTCGATGATCCATTTCAGCACACGGATATTTTCTCCGAATCCCGGCCAGATAAACTTGCCGTTTTCATCGGTACGGAACCAATTGATGGAAAAAATCTTGGGGGCGTGTTTCAGTTTTTTCCCGATATTGAGCCAATGGCCAAAATAATCCCCCATGTTATAACCGCAAAAGGGAAGCATGGCCATCGGATCACGGCGAAGAACGCCGACTTGGTGCGCCGCGGCGGCTGTTGTTTCGGAACCTGTGCGCGTTCCGAGGAATACGCCGTGCTGCCAGCTGAATGCTTCCATAACCAAAGGAATCAGCTTGCTTCGGCGGCCGCCAAGTAAAATCGCCGAAATCGGAACACCGTTCGGGTTATCAATTTCTTTAGAAAGTGTCGGGCAATTATACATAGAAACCGTAAATCTGGAATTCGGGTGAGCTGCTTTGCTTCCTTTCGAAGGATCCCAAGCGTTTCCCTGCCAATCGATGACATTTTTGGGTGTTGTTCCATCCAGTCCTTCCCACCAAGGTTCATGGGTATCCGCATCGAGGGCAGTATTGGTGTAAAAAGTCGGAAAGAAGTCCGAGTTTTTGAGTGTTTTGATCATGTTGGGGTTGGTCTTTAGAGATGTTCCGGGAGCGACACCGAAGAAACCGGCTTCCGGATTGATCGCATAAAGACGTCCGTCAGGTCCGACATTGAGCCACGCGATATCATCGCCCAAGGTCCAGATTTTGTAACCCGGCAAAGCGGATTGCATCAGCGCAAGGTTTGTTTTTCCACAGGCAGAGGGTAACGCAGCGGCCATATAAGTGACATTACCTTTGGGATCTTCGATTCCCATAATTAGCATATGCTCCGCAAGCCAACCTTCTTTTAAGCCGAGACAAGAAGCAATACGAAGCGCAAAGCATTTTTTTCCAAGAAGCGCATTGCCGCCGTAACCGGAACCGAAGCTCCATACGAGATTTTCCTGCGGGAAATGCATAATAAAACGACGTTCGGGGTTCAAATCACCGATGGAGTGAAGACCGCGTACGAAATTTTCAGAATGACCGATACGATCTAATGCGTCCTTGCCCATGCGGGTCATGATGCGCATGCTGACAGCGACATAAGTATTGTCCGTGATTTGGACACAGGCCTTGGCGTACGGTGATTTCGGATGACCCATCATGTAGGGAAGGACATAGAGGGTCCGGCCTTTCATGCAGCCATCAAAAAGTTTGATCATTTTTTCTTTGGCTTCTTTGGGATCCATCCAGTGATTGTTCGGTCCGGCGGTGTCTTTGTCCGGATGACAGATAAAGGTTAACTGTTCGGTGCGGGCGACATCATTGGGATGAGAACGATGCAAATACGCGTTTGGCCAGTGCTTGTCATTGAGTTTCTGAAAAACGGGTTTGCCGTTGAGTTTTTCTTCCTTGATGCCGACTTCAATGAGTCTTTTAGCCTCTTCTTCCGAGCCGTTGCACCAATAAATCTTGTCCGGCTTTGTCAGTTTCGCTTGTTCCTCAACCCATTTTTCTACAGCGTTTGCCATTTTTTACTCCTTTATATGAAAATTAATTGGAATGAAGTCTACTGATGTAGAGGGAATTTGCAAGGAGAAAATGGCTTCTTCCCGTTTCATTTTTCCTTGAGGATATAAAGGCGATTATCCTCAATTTTGAAAAATAGAGGAGCCACCACCACCTTAGGGTATCGTAAGCGAAGCCGTTTGACTTCACTGAGAACAAAATCAGTCTCATCGCCAATCTCGAACATAGAGGCATAACTATCAAAATGTTCCAAAGCAGCTTTTTCCCCCCAGCCGCCATATCTGATAAGACCTTTAATGAATTGTTCTTTGCGTGCTTCGAGATGAACCATCCCGCAATGATTATGTCCGATTAAGGCGATGTGCGAGACCTTTCCTACACCGATTGCATAAGATACTTTGAACTCACTGTACCGGAGGTTGGCTCCACCCGTTCTTAGAATGAAAGCAAAGTTATCCGGGATATGGAGGAACTTTCTGCTGTCCATGCACATACCGATCAAAAGCCTAGCTTGAGAATAAGGTTGAAAAGAGCGATTTAGATTGTGGTATTCGAGCAAAAGCCCAATCGGAGTTTTACGGTATTTTGCCGGGATATCACGGATATGATTGATTGCCAAGGTCCGGTGCATAAGTCCTTTCATACAATGATGATTGAAAAACAGCATTTTTGCTGGATGAAGTCTACTGATGTCTTATTGGTTTGCAAGTAAAATAGCGCTTTTGTGTATGGAGGATAGTCGAATCCAAAAGTGATAGGTATTTGTGGTATGACCCGTCAAGGTTGCGACGGTCGCCTGTCATCGAAAAAGCAAACCATAAAAACAGGAGTAATGAGAATGAACACTTGGTTAGAAAGCCCTTCAACTTTAAGGCGTTGACCAAAATATTCTGGATTTACCGAAAAACAATTCGATTTAATGCGGTATTAATTTTTTTATCAATCCGATCAAGCCGATGCCGTGCAGTTTTTCGTCAAGTTCTGGAAGCCTTTCTATTTGTGATGGCGGCTTGTGTTAAGGAAAATAAGAGGCATCCCGAATTAAATTCATAAAGCAAAAAATCACAAAAACATAAAGTGGAAATGTAAATAACAAGACTCGTTCGGAATCCTTCTCCTTAAACAGGAGGAAGAGTGCGATGGGTATAAACGAATACCGGATTTCGATGACAGGAAGCGGGAGTAGGAAAACAAGGGTGAAGGGGTAAAGAAGATAAAAAGATGGCCGGTGAAAGCGCGTGACGCAAAGCGAAAGGACCGAATAGGCGATGGGCAAAAACGAGATGATTTTGTGCGGCTCCATGATATACATCAAAATGATGTTATGAACATAGCGCCCGATTTTGTTGTACCGGTGATCAACTTTAAAATAAAGGAGGTAAACAAGAAAGATCTCGATGAGGATCAGCCAGATGATTTTGTTTCGCTTTAGGAAATCCAGGATCTTAGGAAAATTTTCAAGATTTTGAGGCAGGAAAAGGAAAAAGAAAATGAAAGCCGTGAAGTACACATTGCCGACATTCCAGTGGAGGAAATGGTTCCTTCTGTCTCCGAGAACAAAATCTTTATTCCAAATAAAAAAGAAGATCATCAGGACTGCCGCAAGAAAAAAGAAAGAAAATTTAGGAAGCCATTTCTTGACGTCCTCCCAACGATATTGGGGGTAGTAATTTTCGAAGTAGGTGATCCATCCAATAAACATGAGCCACAGGATATTGTTTTGACGCACGATGATGCTCAGGATGCCGAAAATGCCGGCAAGCCAAAGCCTCTTGTTGAGCGCGGCCCATAAGGCCAGGAACACATAGAACATGGAATAAATGTCGGTATAAATAAGCGAGAAAAATGGAAAGAAAATTGGGCAAAGAAAGAAAAGGAAGGCCTTTTGCAATGCGGAGCTGCGGTCCATTTTTTTTGCCAGGAAAAAGTAAGCGAGTATACAAAAAAAAGAAAGGACCGTGGATATGAGACGCGCCGATGTTGTCGTCAGGTATTGAAAAGGCCAGCTAATGATCGCGATGGACCAATGATACCCGGGCAGGTAAGGGCAAGTGCTCGGAAGGAGCGTTTTACCTGTTAGGATATCCAGGATTTGTTGGCAGTGGACTTCTTCATCGGATATATTAAGAATGTTTTTAATAAAAAGAAAGTTGATGGTCAATATCATCAGCGTGGTGATAAAAAAGTAAAAACTTCCACGGGTTTCTTTATCGAATTTGATCACGGATTTGATCCACCTCAAAGATTAGAGATACTGAAAGAAAGACGGAATGTCCTGAAACTTTCGATACAAAGCTGCCCTCAAGCCGTCCTCTATGAATTTCGTCGTTTCCTTTAAAAAATTCATCCATTTTACAAAATATTTAAGGAAAATAAGTTCTGTCCAATATTAAAGCCATGAGGCAAACAATCGGGACAACGTAGGTGGCGAGTGTCAACAGAGTGATTCGTTCGGAGCTTTTCTCCTTGAATAGCAAAAAGAGCGAAAACGGAATAAAAGTATATCGGATCTCAATGACAGGGAGTGTTATCAGAAAAAGGATCGCGACCGGATAAAACAGATAGAACGATTTTTGTTGTAGCCGTGTGACGCAAAGCGAAAGAACCGTGTATGCGATGGGTAGAAACGAAAGAATCTTATGGGACTCCATACGCCAGACGATGCGATTGTGGATATGTCCTGCAAGCGTGTTGTAGAGATGTTCTGACTTGAAGAACAAAAGATAAACAAAAAAAAGTTCGATCAAAATCAGCAATATCAGTTTATTTTGTTTTAAGAAATGAAGGATTTTCGAGCCATTGGCCAGATTTTGCGGCAGGAAAAGGAAAAAGAAAAGATAAGCTGAGAAAAAAAGATTACCGGCAGTTAAGGAAAGAAAATGGTTTGTTTTGTCGCCGAGAACAAAACCTTTGTTCCAGATAACAAAGACAATGGTCAGGATGAGTGCCAGCCCAAAAAAAGAAAATTGAGGGATCCTTTTTTTAACGTCTTTCCATCGGTCCTGCGTATCGACATTCTCAAAATAAGCGATGAACGCGATAAGGCCAAGCCAGAGGATGTTATTCTGGCGTACGATGAGGCTAAGAATCCCCAAAATGCCGGAAAGCCTAAGACGGCGATTTAGCGCGGCCCACAGAGCCAGAAAGACATAAAACATAGAATAAACATCTGTATAAATCAGAAAGAAGAAAGGAAAAAGAGGCGGGAGGAAGAGGAATAAAAGGGATTTTTGGATGGCGGAGTTTCTATCGATTTTTTTTGCCGTCAGAAAAAAAACCACCAGACACAAGAACGAACATACGGAAGATAAAAAGCGCAGGGCATAAGGGTGGTGGTCATGAATCAGAGAACTTAGGAATGCCATGGACCAATGATATCCAGGCAGATAGGGACAGGTGCTAGGAAGAAGATTTTTCCCCGTCACAATCTCCAGGATTTGCGAGTGATGAGTGTATTCATCGGCGATGAGCCGAATGTCTTTTAATAGAAAAAATCCGCATGCAAAAACGATTAAGGCGGCAGTAAAGAAAAATGTTCTGTTGCGGCTTTCATGATTTGATTCCCATGAAGGTTTGAGTTCCATGTTCATAAAATTTTGATCCTATTTTAAAACGGCCGGCATCGATATTTTCTGTCCGAGATTGTTTTGCCGGTATCTTCGCAAGAGTCCTCGCTGTGATCCGGGATTTTTATGGAAAAAAAGAACCATCTGCCAAGGTAAACATCAGACAGAAAAGGATGAAACTGTTGATTGCGAGAGTGTAAAACGTAATCCTTTCACTATCCTTTTCTTTAAACAATAAAAAAAATGAAAAAGGGATAAACAAATAACGGATTTCAATAATAGGCAGGGGAATGAGAAAAAGGATTGTGAACGGGTAGAAAAGGTAAAATGATGCTCGCTGAAGGCGTGTGACGCAGAGCGATAGGACGGCATAGGCGATGGGTAAAAAGGTCAGGATTTTGTTTTGCAAGGAAGCTGTCATCATGAACAAAATCCAGTTATGGATGAAGCGGCCGAATCGGTTGTACGGATGTTTCGCATTAAAAAACAAATAGTAAATTAAAAAAAGCTCAATCAAGATCAACCACATGATCTTGTGGCGTTTCAGGAAAGCGACAATCTTTGGAAAGTTTTTCAGATTTTGAGGTAAAAAGAGGAAGAAGAAAATAAAAAGGAAAAAAAATAAATTTCCGAAATTCAGGGAGAGCGGATGCAGTTCTCTTTGTCCAAGTACAAGGCCTTTATTCCAAATCGCAAACGCAGTCAAGAGGACCGCCCCAAGAAAGAAAAAAAAGAATTTCGGAAGCCAGTGCTTGATATCCTGCCACCGGTGCTGAGGATAATAGTTTTGGAAATAAGCAAGCAACCCGACAAAAACAAGCCAGACGATGTTGTTTTGTCGGACAAAAATACTCAAAATTCCAAAAATGCCGGAAAGCCAGAGCCGTTGGTCCAGCGCGGCCCACAGAGCCAGAAAAACGTAGAACATGGAATAAACATCCGTATAGATCAAAAAGAAAAAAGGAAAGATCAGCGGAAAAATGAGAAAGAGACAGGATTTCTGGAACGCAGCATCGTTGTCGATTTTTCTCGCAAGAATCACGAAAGCGATCAGGCAAAAAAACGAGAGAAACGAAGTTGAAAAACGCATGGAGGTGGCACTGCTGCTATGAACCAGCTTTGCCAAAAAAGCCATGGTCCAGTGATATCCGGGCAAAGGCGACGTGTCGGTTTTCAAAAAAAGGTTGTGTTCGTTCAAAATCCTTGCGATATGGGGGGCGTGAACGTTTTCATCGGAGGATGTGGGCAAGTCCTTGATGGAAAGGGTCCCGTACCCAAACAGAATCAATGAGACTGAAAAAAAGATAACAAATTTATAAATTTCCTTATTTACTTTCATCATAACCTTATCTTACTGGTGCGCTGCTTCAGAAGCCTTTGGAATGTTAAAAGCCGGCAGATTTCAAAAGGGGATCTCAGCCGGTTCATCTTAAGGGAAAAAAGATCCATCCCACATTAAGAAAATCAAGCATCCGATGACAACAATGTTAATGGCGTGTGTCATGAGTATGATCCGTTCGGAATCTTTTTCCTTGAATAATAAGAACAGCGAAAAGGGAATGAAGGAATAACGAATTTCGACAAAGGACAACGGCAACAGGAAAAGAATCGCAAAGGGATAGAAAAGATAAAAGGACGGCCGATGCAGGCGTGTGACGCAAAGCGAAAGAACGGCATAGGCGATCGGCAAAAAGGTCAAGAATCTGTTAAACAAGGACGCCGTCATCATGAACATGATCCAAGTGCGTATGAAGCGGCCAAACCGGTTGTAAGGGTGATCCGCGTTGAAAAATAAATAATAAACGAGGAATAATTCAATCAGGATGAGCCACATGATCTTGTTTTGCTTCAGAAACGCGACAATTTTTGGAAAATTCCTTAGATTTAGAGGCAGGAAGAAAAAAAAGAAAAGGAAAAGCGAAAAAAAGATATTGCCGCAAGTCAGAGTTAAGAAATGATGCGCTTTATCGCCGATAATGAGGCCTTTATTCAAAATAGCGAAGGCAACAAGCAAAATGGCCGCGAGAAAGAAAAAGAAGAATTTTGGCATCCATCGTTTGATATCCCGCCACCGGTATTGGGGATAATAATTCTGGAAATAAACAAGCAACCCGATGAAAGCAAGCCAAATGATATTGTTTTGTCGGACGAAAAGACTCAGGATGCCGAACATACCGGAAAGCCAAAGCCGCTTGTTGAGCGCGGCCCAAAGAGCCAGGAAAACATAAAACATAGAATAAATGTCCGTATAGACCAAAAAGAAGAATGGAAAAAATAACGGGAAAAAAAGAAAAAGGAGGGATTTCTGTATCGCGGAGTCTCGATCGACTTTATTTGCCAGCATGAAAAAAATGACAAAACAGAGAAAGGAAAGCAGGGCGGTCAGGGTGCGCATCGAGATAAAATCAGAGACATGACACAACTTCATCAATAGCGCCATCGACCAATGATATCCCGGCAGATAAGGGCAATGGGTCGGGAATAGATTCGTGCCGCCTAAAATATCGGAAATGATAGGGGCATGGACCGTTTCGTCAGCGCTCATCGCGATGTTTTTCATCAGGAAGAAACCGCTGATGAACACAAGCACGACCAATGTTCCCCAAAAGGCGATTGTTTGATTATCTTTTGATGGCTCAAATTTCATAAGGTTTTTTTTGTTTCAAAAAGCCCCGTTCGTGATGACAGACCCGTTTTAAGTTAAGCATTTAATTTTTTAAACTACGGAAAAAAAGTTCCATGCAAAATAAGATAAATGACGCAAATATTCGGGACAATATAAGTTGCGAGTGTAAAAAGCGTGATATTTTCCGGATCCTTTTGTTTGAAAAGAATAAAAAAAGCCAAGGGAATGAAAAGATACCGGATTTCGATGACCGGGAGCGGAAGTAAAAACAAGATCGAGAACGGATACAAAAGGTAATAGGATTTGCGTTGCAACGGGGTGACGCAAAGCGAAAGCACCGAATAAACGATAGGGATGAATGCCGCGGCCTTAACAAGTATGGACGGTGAAGTCATCCAGAAAATAAACCAGTTATGCAGAAAACGGGCAAATCCGTTGTAGTAATGGGTTGATTGGAAAAAGAAAAAATAAATCATGGTGATTTCGATTAAAATAAGCCAGAGCATGATACTGCGTTTTAAATGGGATATGATCTTAAAGAAATTCGAAAGATTTAAAGGCAGAAAAAGGAAAAAGAAAATAAAAAGCGCCAGAAATATATTGCCGCCATTGAAAGTTACATAATGATATTTTCGGTCTCCGAGAATAAAACCCTTATTCCAGATAACGAACGCGATCATCAAGGCCGCTGCAAGAAAGAAAAAAAAGAACTTGGGCATCCATCGTTTGATGTCTTGCCAACGGTATTGCGGGTAATAATTCTGGAAGTAAGCAAGCCATCCGATAAAAGCAAGCCAGATAATATTATTTTGGCGGACCATGAGGCTGAGAATGCCGAAGATGCCGGAAAGCCAAAGACGTTGATTGAGCGCAGCCCCTAGGGCTAGAAAAACATAAAACATGGCGTAAATATCCGTATAGATCACAAAAAAGAACGGAAAGAAAACAGGGGATAAAAGAAACAATAAGGATTTTTGGATGGAGGAGCGAGCATCGATCTTTTTTGCCAGCATAAAGAAAGCCAGGACGCAAAGAAAAGAAAGGGCTGTGCTTAAAAAACGGATACTGTCACCATGATCACTGCGGATCAACCAGCTTAAAATGGCCGTTGACCAATGGTAGCCGGGCAAGTAAGGACAGCGGCTGGGGAAGAAATTTTTACCTTCAAGGATCTCCATGATCTGCATGTGATGGCAGTATTCATCGGCGAGGTGAAGCATGTTTTTTACCGCAAGGTAACCACCGGTAAAAACAACGAAAGCAAAAACGAAAAAGGCAACGGTTTTGTAGGTCTCTTTTTTTTCTATGGGCATCATTTTTGTTCTATCAGAAGAGACTTTCGGGACGATGGGTAAGTAATGTTCAAAGTTTTATCAGAAATTCGTGTAAAACAACAAATCCATTATTCAATTTTAGAATCGTATAAAATCTTTTGAAAGATTTTATCCGTCTTTAGTGAATATGTCCACAAAATCACAGTTCGAATGAATAGGATTTCGGAAAAGGGCGTTTCAATTTTAAAACCTTTGTGACATAATAAACTTCGTAAAATTTGATTCCACCCGGCGGAAAAATGAACGTCATTGTAAAACGTCATTGTAAAATCATGAGGTCTTTTGCTGAAACGGGAATTTGAATGCGTCCAGCTAAAGATCGAGAGGTCGAAGGCGCATAAGTCGATCTCGTTAGTGCGCGATTCTCATCGATCATGGAATGGGGAGCTCCGAAAAATATGAATCTTACCTTAAAGCCTTGTCCGCGACTGTCTCCACGATACAGGCAATGAATCGATTTTATTGGAAAAAAATAATTTTCAGGACTTTTCTCGGGGTCATTCTTAATGTTGTTTTTATCTTGATAGACCATAACAGCGCTTTCCCTGCCGAAGATGTCTCCGGACTCATCGCTCAAGGTGAAACGTTTCTGGCTCAAGGAGATTTTAAGCAAACTTGGGCGGTGGCGAAAAAAATTCTGACTGAGGACCCCCAAAATTTAACCGGTTATCGTCTTGCCTTGATTTATTTCATCAACATCGGAAACGAAACAGGTTTTTATAAAATGATCAGAGAAGCAAAAAAACATGGCGTTTCAGATCTGGCGATCGATGAAATTGCCTTGCAGCTCTTATTTTTGGCGGATCAACAGCAGCAAGCCTATTACAGATTATATGAGTATGAAATGAAGTGGCGTGAAACTTATGATCCCGCTTATTAAAAGATCTTTTTTTCGTACGCCGCTTGCCGTTTACACCCTGGCTGTGACTTTTATTTTTGTCTTGGGTTTTTTTATTCATTATGGGCGGGAAGCCCGTCATTCAAAATCTTGGCAGTATGTGATGTCGGACGACCAACTGGTCTACTGGAGTATTGCCAAGGGCAGAATGATGTCGCCCCGCTGTGATGGAAATCCTTATTATTACGAAGAGCAGGGCACTCGGAATATCATCCCTTTTACTACGGCTGAAGTCATAGGGCTCGTCTCTAAATATACAAAAATCCCTCTCGAGTGGTTTTTCCCATTATGGCAAATTCTCATGCCGCTTTTTGTTTGGTTTGTTATTGCCGTTTGTTGCTGGAAATTATGGAACTATCCTCTCAGTGTCAGTGCCGCAGCAGCCTTGCTCCTTCTTCTGGGCACCCTATTCTGTCCCTGGCCGGGTATCCACACGACCTTGTTCAGGTTTTCAAGACCTCTGGATGGAATCGCGCCCATTTTTTTGTGGATCTCTCTGATCTATAAGGGAGATCCGGGCAATAAAAAACATCATATCGCGATCATCATGACAGCGGCCTTAACGTTATGGTTACAACCTTTTTATGCTGTTTTCTGTTTATGGATCACGGTTTTTGAATACATGAGTTCCATCGCCCAAAGGGGAGGTTTTTTAAAACATCGGCTTTATTTCCATGCCTTGGGAAGCAGTCTTGTTTCCGGACTTATTTTTGCGGACTATGCCTTTCATGGTAAAAATATCACGGCCGCGTATTTGCCCACAAGGGATGCCCCGGGAGGTGCGCCCCTTTTTTGCCTTCTCATGACGCTCCTCATGTTGATCGTCGTTGTATCCGTTGTGATTTTCTTTTATGTTTGCTTGAAAAAGGAAGTCTCGCCGCTCGATCGTTTGATGACCGCATGGACTTTTTTTGGAGTTCTGATTTACGCAACGTTAAAACCGCTATCGGAATTAACCATCCATATGCTGTACTTTGCGCCTGTCATGATATTGTCTTCAGCTGGGTGGATTCATGAAAAAATTTCTATATTAAAAGGAACGCGCTATTTTTCTTTTTTTAGCCGTGCGGTTGTTATTCTTTCGGTTTTTTTTCTTGCGGCGGCATTGATTTCCAAGAAAAACTTTTTCAGTCTAGAGAGTCGCCACTATTTTGTTTATATCCCACAATATTTTTTCATCATGCTCTTTTCTTTTTGGCTTTCCGCAAGGTTCCATCTTATAAAAACGTGGGTGATGCAGAAAAAAACTGTTTGCGGCATCATACTTCTGCTTGCCGTGGCGGGATTTTGGAAAATGCCCCTGTCTCTTTGGAATCGTGATTTTTCCTTTGGCGGGGGATACCAGTGGCTTAAAGCACATGCGCAGCAAAACGATGTCGTTCTGACGGCGTCATTTAAATGCATGTACAGCGAATATCTGTTTTATAAAACAGGATTGAAGTCCTATTTTACCGATCATGGACAAGCATCTGAATTTCGAAGAACCCCGAAGGCTTTTCGGATCAATTTTGTCAATGGGTTGTTATTGGGTTTGTTGGATCACATGCCCCATTATGGCAGTTTACCGCTTGCCCAAAAGCTCCGCTTTTTCAAGCTGGACTATGTGTTAATTCCCAAACCAAGTCCTTTTCTTGAGGAGGTCACGACCCAGCTGAAGGGGCATCTACAGGAAGTTTATCAGGATCAGAAATGTCTGCTGTGGAAAGTTATCTGAGGGGAGGATTTCCTGCAGGAAGCTTTTTGATAAGGCGTTTTTAATTTAACAAGGATCCGGATTATTTTATGCGGCATGACTTTTAGATATGATTAGTAGTGTAAAAATCTTTTTATCACAGAGTGTCAACCAAGGTTTTGCTCTTTATGGGAAATAAAAAGATACTTTTCCTCTCGTTTTCACGTAGTCCATGGATTTTGTTTTTCAAATATCTTGTTTTTTCCATCCTCCCGTTTGTGCTTTTGTTATTTGTCAGCGAAGTGGTCCTGCGGGTTTTAAATTTTAGATATTCCGATACACCTCTGGTCATCCAGTCCCAGCCTGAAACGACCTCGGTTCTGAATTTTTCCCGGTATTTCAAAGAAAATCCGGACAGTACTTTTGTAAAAGACAAACTCCTTTTTTGGACCCAGAGGCCTTATTGGGAAGATCAGTATGTTTTGGAGAAGCCTCGCGGGATCACGCGCATCATGACTCTCGGATGTTCCTGCACGCATGGGTGTGACAATATGAAAAATTCTTATCCCAATTACATGGATGAAATTCTTGAAATACAATTCCCTGACAGTTATCAGGTCATTAACGCCGGCGCCAGCGGCTATTCTTCCTATCAGGGATTGCAGGTGCTCAGGCATGTGATCCTGAAGTATCAACCCGAGATCGTGACTATTTTTTTTGGATGGAATGACCATTGGTTTGCAAGCAAGCCCGATCATTTGGTGCGCGTGAAAGAGGATTGGGAGGTCAGTCTGATTAATTTTCTGGAAAAATGCAGAACTTATCAGGCTTACCACTGGATGATCGCTCAATTGAAAGAAAAAGTTTTTAAAACGACGAAAACAGGTCCCTCGCGTACCTTTCGTGTGCCGCAGGAGAAATATAAAGCTAACTTGAACGCCATGGTGGATTTTTGTCAAAGCCATAATATCAAGCCGGTATTGATGACAGCACCGTTTGATGCATCGCAGTTGGCAGGGCACGGGCCAACCTTTTTCTGTTTTAATTCTTATGAAGATCTGGTGAAAACCCATATGGCTTATAACCATATTGTGCGGGAAGTAGGCGCGTCTCGGCAGGTTCCGGTGATCGATCTCGAAAGGGTGTTTTTTCAACTAGAAAAGAAACAATCGGCGCCCTATTTTACGGACGGCATTCATTTATCCTCCGTGGGTTGCCCGCTCGCGGCAAGTTTCATCGTTGAAAAACTGAGGGAATTTGCTCTTCTCAAAGATCCTCCCGTCAAAAATTAAAGGCCCTGTAATTTTTCTTTCAGGGCTACTTGATTCCGGGTCTATCCACCATTTTTGTCACTGCATCGCGCTCTTTTTCTGACAGAAAGAATACTGGATTTCTCCGGTTGATCTTTAAGGGAAAAAACGGAGTGCCATCGGGGTTGACAAAGCTGCGATCAAACAACCCGTCAGTGTGAGGTTGGTAGCCAGGGTCGCAAGCGTTATTTCTTCGGAAGGAGGTTCCATAAAGAGGATGAAAAAAGCGATGGGAATAAAAAGATAGCGGGGTTCGATGACGACGATCGGGGACAGAAACAAAAACGTAAACGGATAAAGGAGATAAAAAGATCTTCGTTCTAAGCGTGTGACGCAAAGGGAAAGGAGACTATAACCTATCGGTAAAAAGGTGAGCATTTTGCTCCAGAGGGCAGGGTTCCTCATCCACTCGAGGAGCCAGTTGTGGAGAAAACGCTGGAACCAGCTTTGCACAGTGTTGTAAAGGTGATTGGCTTTAAAACAAAAAAGATATAATAAAAAAGTCACGATCAAAATGGGAATGATCCATCGGTTCCGTTTCAAGAGCGCGAGGATTTTGGGGGCGTTAAAAAGATTTTGAGGAAGAAAAAGAAAAAAGAAAAGAAAAAGCAATAAAAAAAAGTTATCGAGTGAAAAACCTAGCGGGTGATGAGCTTTGTCGCCGAGGATGAATCCTTTATTCCAGATCACAAAGACTGCGACTAAAAACAGGGCGAAAAAGAAGAAGAAAAATTTTGAGATCCATTGCCTGACGTCTTTCCACTTGTACTGCGGGTAGTAATCTTCAATATAGACAAGTGCGACGATAAATCCAAGCCAAAAGATATTATTTTGTCGGATCATGAGGCTGAGAATGCCGAAGAAACCGGAAAGCCACAGGCGCCGTTTGATCGCGAATAAAAGAGCCAGGAAAAGATACATCAGGGAATAGATGTCTGTATAAATCAAAAAGAAATAGGGAACAAAAAGCGGCGAGAAAAGAAAAAAAGTGGCTTTTGCCGCGGTGGAATTTCTATCCAGGGTTTTTACGAGAAAAAAATAGACGACAAAACTAGCAAATGAAAGGATCGTGGATAAAAGCCGTAGCATGGTCGGAAAGAAGTATAGAGCCACGGGCGAAGCAAGCGGTAAAAGCTCAGTCGATCCCGGTCCCCTGAAATGAGTCAGCCAATATAAAAGAGCCACGGTCCAGTGATAGCCCGGTAAATAGGGGCAGAGTTTTGGGAAACGATCAGTGCCATCCAGAATTCCGAGGATCATCCGACTGTGGCAGGGCTCGTCGGCAATAGCTGGTAGGAGTTTGAAAAATAAAAAAAAGCAGGACATAAAAATAACCAGTGCTGAAAAAAGGAAAAGAAAATCCGGGGAAAGGCCTTTAGCTTTTGGTAACATGATTTCTCATAAGGCGTTTCAAAATCACCAATATCATCTGGATTGTCATTGCTTCAAAAAATAGGCACCTAAAATTTAAAAAAGTATAAAACCTCCCGTGATGTTCCACAAGCAGAATTTGATTTAAAGGGGCGTTGCGATGGGAGGGTAAAGAAAAGGTCGGCGGCTTTGGAAACAGCCGGAATCGGAGGTTCCTATTTTCAGATCTCTGTGACATAATGGTTTTCAGAAATTTTATTTCATGCCGTTCAAACGTTACTTTTAGAAACCCTTCAACATCTGTTTACAGGAGGTTCCAATGTATCCGACGAAAGCTTACGCAGCCGAAAGCGCTGTAAAACCTTTAGGCCCTTTCGAGTTCAACCGGCGTGCGGTGGGGCCAAACGATATCCTGATAGACATTCATTTCTGCGGCATCTGCCATTCGGATATTCACCAGGTCCGTGACGAATGGGGGCATTCCTTGTACCCGATGGTCCCGGGACATGAAATCGTGGGCATCATAGCTCAAGTAGGGGCTCAAGTGAAAAAATTCAAACCTGGCGATAGAGTCGGAGTCGGGTGTCTCGTAGAATCCTGTCGGGAGTGTCCGGAATGCAAAGAAGGATATGAACAATATTGTCCTCAGCCGGTTTTCACCTATAATTGCAAGGAAAAAGACGGTAAAACTCTGACCCAAGGAGGGTATTCAACCCGGATCGTTGTCAACGAGGATTTTGTTCTTCGCCTGCCTGAAAATCTTCCCATGAATGCCACAGCACCGCTTCTTTGTGCCGGTATCACGACTTATTCCCCCCTTCGCCACTGGAAAGCGGGTCCTGGGAAAAAGGTGGGTGTGATCGGTCTGGGTGGTCTCGGACATATGGCGGTCAAGATCGCAAAGGCCATGGGAGCGGAGGTATCTGTGCTCAGTCGATCACGTAAAAAGGAGACCGACGCCAAACGTCTCGGTGCGGATCACTACTGTGCGACGGCGGAAGCAGGAACCTTCGAGAAACTGGCGAAGACTTTTGACCTTATCATCTGCACGGTTTCGGTGGATGTTGATTGGAATCAGTATCTCAATACTCTCAAACGCGACGGAACGATGGTGGTGGTCGGTGTGCCCCCCAAGTCTCCGACCGTGAATGCTGCCAATCTTATCTTTGGCCGCCACAGTTTGGCGGGGTCACTGATCGGCGGGATCCGGGAAACGCAGGAGATGCTGGATTTTTGCGGCAAGCACAATATCGTTTCTGATATCGAAATGATTCCTATCCAGAAAGTCAATGAAGCCTATGAGCGCGTGATCAAGGGGGATGTGAAATTCCGTTTCGTGATTGACATCGCATCCTTGAAATAAGTTACCGGACACTGTCGAGGATAACATTCACTATCGATTGAAAACAGACCTTAGAGGAAAGCCGAGAAATCAAATTGAGGCAACTCCTTGAGAGGGCTTTTTTTCAGCGTAGTTAATTTTATTCTATGGATGACATTTGAATCGAATGAATCTTCTTGAGATGTATCCCATCAAGCCGAAGATCAAAACAATACTAATATGTTTATTTTAATAAAGCTAAGCGCTTGAATAGAACAAAAAATTATAAATTGCTATAAATTATAATTTTAAAAAGTAAATGGGATAGGTTATAGTTTTAACATAAGGAAACAAAAGAAATAAAGCCATTTAAAACAGATGCGTAGAAAGGGATTCATTTTAAATTTTGGCACGAGGGTTAATTACGAGAATGATATGAAAACAATGGGCGTTGGAAAGGAGTCTTTGATTTTTATGAAAAAATGGAGAAACCACAAAAAAGGTTTTACGCTTGTCGAAATTCTCATCGTAATAGTCATTTTAGCTGTTCTAGCGTCCATGATCCTTCCTAGATTAACAGCTCAGCCGGAAACTGGATATATTGCGGAAGCCCAAAATGTATTGGGTTTCGTACGCTCGGCTTTAGTCATGAATATAGACTCCGCAGGCGGGACGTGGCCGACTTTAAGCAATGCGGATTTCCAGAATGCGGCGACCATGTTATCGCATAACTTACGGCCTGTTGTCAGTACGAACTGGAGTTTTAGCTGTGGTCAAACGAGCGGCGGGTTTTGTATGGCAACACGATTGGGCACAGGCAGTCATGCCGGCGCTTCGATCATTTTGAATCAAACAGGTAGTTTTAGCTGTGCTGGAACTAATCCCTACACGCTCATTGACGCTGCCAAGGGTTGCAAGTCGTAGGAATATGAGAGTTGGCTTTGGGTTAATGATTTGGAAGTGTCGTTTCTTTTTTTGTGGCGGTGGTGACAGTTTTTGGGATAGCTGGGAGGGTGAAATAAAAAATCGAGCCCTTTGCAGGTTCGGCAGTCTTAGGGCGGTGACCAGACTCGGCGGAATTTTGAGGCGGGGATTCGACCCAAAGGCGTCCGTGATAACGTTCAATGATTTTTTGGCAGGTTGCGAGTCCGATTCCCGTGCCCGGATATTTTTTTGAGGTCGGTAATTTTTCAAACATGAGAAAGATTCTCTTCTGGGCTTCCTTTGGGATACCGATCCCGTTGTCACGAACAGAAAAAAGCCATTCCTTTCCCTTCCGGACTGCGGCAATATGGATGCGCGGTTCTTGCTCACAATACTTCAGGGCGTTGCCGATCAGATTTTGGAAAAGCAATCCGATGAGCCCGGGCTGAACCGCCAGACAGGGGAGAGGATCGACGACAATCGTCGCTTTCTTTTCCGCGATCTCAAAGGAAAAAGTCTCAAGCGTTTCCTTTACGATTTTTTCAAGATCAACGAGGGATACGGGAAGATCCCTGTTTCCGACTCTCGCATAGTCCAAAAGCTCCGTGATCATGGTTGTCATGCGATTCACATTCTTCTGTATGTTCTCGGCAATATCCTTCGTTTCAAGATCCGAACTATTTTGGAACCTTTCATCGAGCAACTGCGCGTATCCGAGAATGTTGGTCGTCGGTGACTGCAGTTCGTGCGCGGCATGAAGAGCGAACTGCTCAAGTTCTTGGGACCTTTTTTTAAGATTCTCTTCGCGATCGCGTAGGGCGAGAGTCATCCAGCAAATGGCGCAAAAACTCGCGAGGCAGATCATGCCGTTCCAGACCATCGAGACTTTAAGTTCCGCTTGTCCCATATCCCATTGCTTCAAAAACCACAATACAAAACATAAAATCACCATGGGCCAGGAAGCATATTTTCCGAAACGCCATGCCATCACGGCGATGTAGGGGAAATAAAAAATGTAGAAAGAGATGTTTGCTTTGACAAAGACATCCAGGGAAAAAATCACGAGGGTGCAGAAAAAGATAAGAAAAACGACGAGGACTTCCGATATTTTGAGATTTTTCAAGGCTGATGCGGTATCCAAGGCCTGTTCCCTCTATGACTATAGTATGAACACCTCTTCGGTGCTGTCAACGAAAATAGAAGAAAGGATCGTGATCGAACAGAATAGGCTCTTTCCAAAATGAATCATAATGCGCTGAGGGGGAGCTTCGTTCGTCATCAAAAGATTGTCCAGGTGCTTTGCCCGGTTTTAAAACACGCCTAGCCAGGTTATTCTGACAGGAGTATAATGCTTGCACTTTAAAGGAGTTTTTTCAACTTATGCGTAAACACTTTTTCGAGTGGTCTATTTTTTGTCTCTTCTTCCTTCCTCTTTCCGTTTACGCCCAGTCCGAATCATCCCGTACGAGTCAAGTCTATTTCTCCCCCCAGGGCGGTTGCACAGGAGCCATTGTCGAAGCTTTAAGTGAGGCTAAGTCCTCCATCTTTGTCCAGGCCTTCTCGTTCACCTCGAATACCATTGCCGACGTTCTTATCCAGGCCCATAAGAGGGGCGTCAAAGTTGAAGTCATTGTGGATAAAAGACGGAAACGTGAAAATAAGAAGATCCTGAGGCGCTTGGTTGGGGCGGGGATCTCTGTGGCGCTTGATGGAGAACATAAAAAGGCGCATAACAAAGTCATGATCATTGATGGGAAGACGGTCATCACGGGCTCTTTTAATTTCACCAAAGAGTCGGAAAAAAAGAATGCCGAGAACCTTTTGATCCTCGACGATGAAGCTTTGGCGAGGGAATATACGGACAACTGGCAAAAACACCGAGAACATTCGAAGCCATTATAACGATAATGGCGCCAGGTACCATTTAACATCTAACAATCCACTAACCATCAACGAGGTCGGCGAGCAATGGGGTCGGCCGGCATTCTCAAGGAGGTAGACGATGAAGTTCTCAAAAAACATTATGGTGGCCCTCGCTTTTTTTGTGATCGTCGGTATTTCACTGGCTCCAGCAGTCTTTGCGGCGTGCTGTGACGGTAAAACCAAAAGTTCTCCGCTTCGCATCGAAAAAAATATGCCTCCTCAGATCGTTATCGGAAAACCCTATGCTTACACGATCCGTGTTACCAACCAGTCCGAGTGTCTGATGAATGATGTTTCTGTGGTGGAAACATTGCCTGCGACGTATGATCTGAGCACGGCATCGCCGGAAGCCTCCAGCGTGTCGGGAAGGGTCGCTCAATGGGATTTTGGTTCTTTGAAAGCCGGTGAATCCAAAACGATCAACATCAACGGCAGCGCGAAGTCCGTCGGCTCGTTTGTGTCGTGCACCAAGGTATTCCACAGCCAGACCCTTTGTTTCGGTCCCGAATTGGCCATGCCGGCGATCCTGCTTGAGGTGGTTGATACGGAAGATCCCGTTCAGGTCGGCGGGATGGAAAAATTCTACGTGACTGTGACCAACCAGGGGAATGCTGAAGATACAAACATTGTCGTGAAGCTGGACTTTGAGGCGAACTTCGATTATGCGTCATCCGCGGGGCCGACCCGGGCAAAGAGCGAATCGGCAAAATCCGTGGAATTTTCGCCGTTGCCGACGCTTGGCGCCGGTCAAAAAGCCACTTGGGGGATTGTGGTCAAAGCCCTTTCCGAGGGAGATCACCGTACGGCGGTCAAAGTGACCAGCGATGCGATCCAGCGTTCGGTGGATGAAACCGAAGCGACACGAGTTTATTGATCCCTTAACAGTACCGGGTACCGAGGGGACAGGTCTAACGAGATTAACGTGTCCCTTTTGCACCCGGTACCATTTACTTTGAACAAGGGTTTTACGGTCAATTTATATGAGTTTATAAGTCATACGATTGTATAAAGAAAGGGGACAAAGGCTCTTTATACCAATTAAGATGAAAGGAATATATCCATGAAGAATGCTTACAAAATTTTTCCTATGGTTATGTTAACACTATCACTTTTTGTCACAAATGGCTATTCCGTAGGCTCGGGTAAAGAAGAGCTAGAAAAAGTATACGATCTGCTAATTAAAGGAAAATATGATGAAGCTACTATAAAATGTACGAATCTAATCCAAGCGAATCCCAACAACGCCGAAGCATTTTTCTATCGAGGACTCTCTAATTATAAAAAGAATCAATCAGATGAGGCTGTGACTGATTTTAGCAAAGCAATAGCAATTAACCCTGCAATGGAAAAAGCCTATCTCGATCGAGGCATAATTTACAGAGAAAAAAAGAATTTTGAAAGCGCAAAAGCTGATTTTAACAAAGTTATTGAACTCGATCCCCAAAATGCTGATGCCTATGTTGAAATAGGCAACATCTTTCTTCTGGTTGAAGATTCTGCGCAAAAAGCGATAGAAAATTACACGAAAGCCATTGAGCTTAACCCCAAACCGAGTCGCATTATTGGTAATGCTTATAACGATCGTGGTCGGGCATTTGCGAAGATCGGAAACCTAAAGCAAGGACTCAAAGATTGTAACATGGCAATAGAGATTAACCCTCAAGATGCAACGACTTATGATAATCGGGGACTTATTTATTGGGCGATGGGGGAATTAGATAAAGCTATTGCAGATTTCAATCAAGCCATCAAACTTGATGCGAAACATGCAAGGGCCTATTACCGACTCGGGCGGGTTTATGCGCAAAAATCAGATCTGGATTCTGAAATCCGATATTTGGGCAAAGCAATAGATATTAACTCCAAATATGCTAAGGCATATTATTGGCGGAGTATTGCTTACCGTCAGAAAGGATTAAGCGGACAGGCGGATGTAGATTACAAAAAAGCTGTTGAATTGGATCCTAGTTATGCCACCAAAGATAGTTATGCCAAGGGATCCCCGCCCGCCTTTCCCGCATATACAGTTGATGATCTAGTTGCTTCTTAAATTCTGAAAATCGTACCACTCTCCTCGGGGGTGGACTCATGGCTTTGAGGCGGTATCGGAGCGTCAAAGGTTCGACAGGGAGAAGGCGAGGTTATTTGAAGAAAGATATTAAATATAACGCCATGAAAAAATATTCGTCCACCAGGCTCCTTCCGTAATTCCGGCATTTATTTCTGTAGATTTTTCCCTCCAATCCGTCCAGCATGACACATATTAATCATCCGCGATGAAGTTCTTAAATCAGAGGTGAACGCATGAGTGAGCAAAAAACTCCTGACCCTATCATAGAGAAACTCAACGAACTCGACCATGACCTTGGTGTCTTGATATTTCATTTTTGTTCATACCAACTTGCAATGACGAAACTCTTGGCAGAAAAAGGAATTGCGCATCCTGCGGAACTTGAAAAGTTTGAGGTAGAGGCTAAGAGGGAAGTGAGACAGCGACGCGATAATGCGATATTTAAAAGAATGGTGAAAGATTTTATGCCTAAAGATACAGAGACAAAATAAAGATGAGTTTCAGACAGATCATTGCAAACGTATTCGGGAAGTCTAGTGATCAAAAAGACGCGTATTTGTCGTCGAAACTGAGGGGATCCTACAGGATTCTAGGAATAAAGCCTGGCGCACCCGTCTCTGCGGTCGAAGTCGCGTATAAGGCCCCGAAACAGCGGTTGGTCGCGGATTTAGAGTAAAAACGGTATCGGTTCTGAAAGTGCCGGGTTAAAGAACATAAAAAAGGCTAGCATTTTAAATCTGCTGGCCCTTTTGCGTCTGCCAGCAGGTACGTGCCACCGAACGAATTTGAGGAAAACTGGCTGAAGTAGCAGGAAGCGCGACCGGCTTTGGAATTGGTCTAGCGGTTGTCCACATGTTAACATTGTCCACAAAGAAATAAAAAAGAACCAAAAAAGAAAGAAAAGGCTTCGAATAATCTTCTTTTTCTTTCAATTCTTTCTGTCCAGCCCCTTGGGTGCAACTCAATTAATATAGTAAATAATAGCAAATAATAACTTTCTATTGTCAAAATATATTTTAAAAGTTACATTTTTAATATACTTAAAAATAGTTAAGAAATGTATTTAAGAATCAGCTTTATTAAAAAATGTGAAGATAATTTGAAAAAATGGAAATAAAAATCAAATTGAAAAGGAAGATCGCAAAATGAAAACGAAAAGAGAATTAATGGGTTTTTTTTTCGGTGTAGTTGCAGTAATCCTTCTGAGTGCACTCATCGTACCTGTGTCGTTTGCGGCAACTCAGCCGACGTCGACTGGCGAACAGCTTCAGCCTGAAAAGCCCATCGACACGGCGAGTCCCGACACTTCCACACAGAACACACAGCAAGCGTTGAAAGATGCCGTAAGCCAGGCCAACAGCCTTGATTTGCAGGCAACAACTCTGACGGCGCCTAGTGCGCAATCGACGACGGTCACGGAAATCTCACCGACCGATTCAAGGCAGGTCACACTGGCCGCCGCGAACACAGTTCCAATTTATCAATTTAAATATAAAAATCCACCGATTGATGTCCTCTATCATCCCACTCAAGATTTATTTGATAACTTTTGTCCATTGAAACTTCGGCAATTAGCAGTTTCTCCTCTATATGTGTTTGATGTAGTGAATCTTATTCTTAAAAACATCCCACCCCCAGTAGAGATGCTTAAAGCAGCGCAAGAGATTATGGGGAACTTAATGCTTAGGCTAGAGGAAGTGATTAAGCGGGTGGAAGGCTATATAGCTCAGCAGGAGAATAATATTACTTTGTGGACAACGATGTATGATGCGGAAAAAAGTGCTGTTGCATCAGGTGGCGCTTTTACCATGGCTGATAGCGCTTGGCTTCAGAATTATAGAAATGCGATGTATGTTTCTTACCAAAATTCCCTGAATGATTTCAGTTACGGGTATAAACAAAGTACTGCCATCTTAACTGTTGATGGCAAAATGGAAATTAAACAGGATGCATGGAAAAATATGGATAATACAATAGGTAACATTTATTGGTTGCCAATGAAAAGTTATCTCGATAGCTTGGTCAGGGCGCCAGAAGCAGTAATGTTAGAGGTTCAGATACAAGGTGCTAATCACGCCTTGGATGCTGCTCGAAAGTTCTTGAAAGAGCTAACTGATTTACGCAAAACCTATGCGAACATAATAAACGCATTGATTTATAGACAGCAAATAAAAATTGCACCAGATGCCAATGTGATAATCACACCACCAGTTGTCGAATAATTACGCCCAGTGAACTCATGAACAGGGTTGAAATGCGATTACTGAAGCGAAGTTGATTTATAAGGCTTGTTTGAAAAAACGAGCTTTTTGTTTTGTTAAGTGGTCCGCTAATCATAGCTTGTAACTTGCCCCGGTTTTTTACGGATGATAAGTATTTGAGGATCGAAAAGGCTGCCGAAGGCCATCCGCTTTACCCCATGATCGTTACCGCTCGCTATACTGGGCTCCGTTTGCGGGAATTGATACACCTTGAATGGCAAGATTTTGATTGGGAAAAGAAAATTGTCCGGGTTGAGAATAAACCGCAATACGGCCACACCGTAAAGAATTATCAAGTCCGAGTAGTGCCTGTATCGGATGAATTGACGGATAAGCTACTGCCCTATATCAAGCGCGAAGGAATTTGCTTCCCGGTCTATAACACTGTGGAGAAATATTCGGGCGAAGGGTCGAAGCGGTCCATTAAGAATATTTTTGGAAAACGGTACCGGTTCTGTAATGAAAGTGCTTGGTTAAAGAAATAAAAAAAGCCAGCATTTTTAATCTGCTGGCCTTTTTGCGTTTGCTAGCGGGTACTTGTGTACCAATGTGCAAGTATTACGTCGTCGGAGCTTAATGTCAGCTCCGTACGGCTTCTCGCAATCATTGCCTCGAATAAAAAAGCCTGGTTTTTTGGACGGGGACTCTTATTGAAGAATTGGTAGCGTGGGCTGTACTCATGCCCTGTGGCATCAGTATCACGCCGTGAGGGCTTTGAGCCCTCTACGGCTTCAGCCCCCGACAACATCAAAAAAAAACCCGACAGGGCGGAAGCCCTATCGGGTTATGAATGAACTTACTGGCACACTGTTTACACTTTATACCGGACACATAGGTTACACTTTTTTGTCTTATTTTAAAGTGCTTTTTCTAAAATGAGCCCAAACGGATCTTCTTTGGGAGCGAATTTTCCGCTGGCTTCATCGAAAAATCCAAGGTCATACTCCTTAAAAGAAACCTCCCAGATCCCATCCTCCACTAACCGAATTCCCACGGGTTGATTCGCCAAAGCGCAGCTGATATGAATCTTTAGATTCTTTATACAGATTCTGCCACAATGGGTCACAAGCATTGTTTTGTCGTGGCCAGGGTAGGTGATATCGGGAAGCCCTCGATAAGGGGTTTGAGATTTTTGATATAAATCGCCCGGGCATTTCATTCCAAGGGCTTGGTGCGGCCTTTCGAAATTGTACTCCTTCATAAACCGATAAAACTTTTCTTGTTGCTGCAGAAAGCCGAATGCCGGAGGCTGTGTTGCTTCCAGCTTGAGCGTTCGGTGCATTCTCTCATGCCGACCGTTTTGTTGGGGGCATCCTGGCTCGATCCTCTCGAGTTGAATCCCTAACCGGATCCACCAAACCGAAAGTTTTGTTAATCCCCAGGCCGAATTCCCGGATGCGAACGGGATCCCATGATCGCTTCGAATGGCCCCGGGAAGGCCATATTCCTTGAAGGTCTCCTCAAATACCCTATAAGCGGTCGTTTCTCGGGTGCTTGTAAGGGCTTCACAGTTAATTAAAAATCGGGTCGCAAAATCAGAAATCGTCAGCGGGTAGCAATAAACCTTCTTCCCTAATTTAAACTCACCTTTAAAATCAACACACCACAGGTCATTAGCCCCTTTCGGATTGGAAAGATATGTTGCCGTCGCTCGGTAGGGGGATCTTTGCCTCCGTTTCTTGACAAGATCATGCCGGTCTAATATTTCATGAACTGTGCTAACAGCGGGTAGTTTGATTTCGGGGTGGCGTTTGGAAACTAATTCGCGGATTTTAGGAGCGCCCCAGTTTGGTTTTTCCCTTTTAAAGCGAACGATCAATTGCTCGATCTCGAAGGGAAGCTGATTGGGATGCTTATGTGGAGCTCTCGATCGATCAAAAAGGGCCACCGAACCAAACTCATGGTAACGTTTCCAGAGTTTGTATCCGGTGACCCTTGACATTCCAAATTCCCGGCACAATGGCGCCATCTTTTCGCCTGACAAAAGACGGCCGATAAATTTCGTTCGTTCATCCATCACACATGTCTCCTTCCATGGCATATGCGCCCCCTTTGTTAGGTTCGATATGCCTGAAAGTGTAAACTATGTGCTCAGAATGAACTGTAAACCATGTGCCCGGAATTTACCGAAACGGGTGGGCGACGGGAATTGAACCCGCAACCCCAAGATCCACAATCTTGTGCTCTAACCAAATTGAGCTACGCCCACCATGATTCTCATTGATTAAAAAAGAACAAAGAAATCATGGTTGTCTTGGCTTGCCATCATGAAAATAAAAAAAAGAGCCAGGACACCACGGTATTCTTGGAGAAAGGCATTATAGCGAAAAAAAGGTTTAAGGGAAGGAAGAAAGCAACGTCCGAAGAATGGTCCTAATTTCTCCTTCATCTAATGCTAATTGGGGCTATAATGCATCATGTATTTCAACTTTAGGCAAGGAGATCTCATATGAAAGCATTTTGGGTTGGGCTCTTGGTGCTGGTGATGGTCATTGTTCTTTCCGGGATCGGGATTCTTTTGTTGCCGCTTTTTTTGGTGCTTGGTATTTTTCTTCGTCTGGTGGTAGGTCTGTTTGTTCTTATTTTTGTGATCTGGGCGGTAGGGCAGGTCACGCTTCTTTTGATCGAATTGCTTTCGGCGAAACCCAAATAGCCAAAGAGGCCCGAGTCTATGCAACGGCTTATGACAGCCAAGCAGGTCAGTGAGCTTATTGAGGTCAAACCCTCCACGATTTATCAGTGGGTGCATCTTGGGCTTATCCCTTATGTGAAGCTCGGGAAATGTGTCCGTTTCAAAAAAGCCGAACTTTTCCGTTGGATCGATAAAAACCTCCGCAAAGAGCGTGTCTCGTTCAAATCCGTAGAACGCACGCTTGGTAAACATCCCTCTGCGAAACAAAAAGAGATCTTTGATTTGTTCGGTAAGGAGTCTTAGCCGGCCAGGGAACAGGTAGTTGCTTCCAGTCGGTTAAGAGGTTTATAATAATGCCGTAAATGAAATGCCGAAAACATGGTGGTTTCGGTTTGGTTTGCACCTGAGGAGGTGTGCCATGACAGAACCCCAAAGGCATAAGCTGGTTGTCAGTAGTGCGGTGACCGTGCTTGTATGCCTGATAGGTTATGTGATGATCTTCGGATTTCATTCATTCGATGCCAAGGCTTTGATCGTGATGGCCGGTTTTTTTGGCATGGCGTGGAAGATTTCGACGATCAAGAAAAAACAAAGCCCGCTGATTTAAAAAAAATTCCTCAGTGGTAGTGCTCAGACAGAAAGTTTTTTCCAACATTATAAAGCAGTTTACTGATCCTTTCCCTTGTAAAACCCTGAGCCATTCAGTACACTACACATTCTATTCCGGCTTTAAATTTTTTTCGAAGGAATAGTTGAGTTTAATCCCATTTTTGATTTGTAAAAATTAAGAGGTTTTAGATTTATGAAAGAGGAAATTGATGCGCTGACGGACCGGTTGACGGATCTCAAGGAAAAACTCCGAGAGATAAGGGGGTACCTTTGACCTGGAGTCCTTGGAAAAAGAAATTGCGTCCATCAATCAAAAAATGGCTAGGGCTGATTTCTGGGATCGTCAGCAGGATGCCCAGGCTACGGTTGAAAGACTGAAAACTCTCAAAAAAATTGTGGATCCCTGGCATAAAGCCAATCATGCCGCCAGTGATCTTGTCGAGTTGCTCGGCATGATGGATGAACATCAGGCGGAATCCCTTGCGGAATTTCAGCAGGATGTCGCGAAGCTTGCCAGGGAAGTCGAACTTCTGGAATTCCAACGCCTTCTCTCCGATCCTTTTGATCCCAATAACGCCATCGTCAGTATTAATGCCGGAGCCGGCGGAACGGAGGCTTGTGATTGGGCCCAAATGCTTTTTCGCATGTATAGCCGATGGACGGAACAGCATGATTGCACCATGCAGATGATCGATATGATGCAGGGTGAAGAAGCAGGGATTAAGAGCGTCACCTTTTTGGTGCAGGGCAGTTATGCTTATGGTTATCTCAAGGCTGAATCCGGCGTGCACCGGCTTGTCCGCATCTCTCCTTTTGATGCGAACAAGCGCCGCCACACTTCTTTCGCTTCGGTCGATGTGATCGCGGAAGTGGATGACGTCCCCGAAATCGAAATTAAAGATGCCGATATCCGGATCGACGCGTACCGTGCAGGAGGCGCGGGCGGGCAGCATGTGAACAAGACTTCGAGTGCGATCCGCATTACGCATCTTGCGACAGGGATTGTGACGCAGTGCCAAAATGAAAGGTCGCAATTCCAGAACAAACAAGTGGCGCTGAAAGTTTTAAAAGCCAGACTTTTTGAAAGATTGCGCCAGGAAAAGGAAGCGGCGCTTTCCACAAAATACGGGCCCAAAAAAAAGATCGAGTGGGGCTCTCAAATACGTTCCTATGTTTTTCATCCTTATACCATGGTCAAGGATCATCGTACCGACTATGAAACGTCGAACGGCCAGGCCGTGATGGACGGTGATTTGGACGCTTTTATTGAAACTTATTTAAAACAGAACGTGACAAAGAGTTAAATCGCAAGGAAAACTCCATGATTAATTTGATATTGCAAAAGATATTCGGCACGCAGAATGCGCGCACGCTAAAAAAGATTTGGCCGATTGTGGCGCAGGTCAATGCCTTCGAACCGGCGGTTCAAAAGCTCACAGACGGTGAACTTCGTGCCAAGACCGATGAATTCAGGAAACGTTTGGCAGACGGTCAAACGCTTAATGATATTCTTCCCGAGGCATTTGCCGTAGTACGCGAGGCATCCAAACGCACGACCAAAATGCGGCATTTCGATACGCAGATCCTCGGTGGTATTGTGCTTCATCAGGGCAAGATCGCGGAGATGTCCACCGGCGAGGGGAAAACGCTTGTGGCTACGTTGCCCGTTTATTTGAATGCGCTCGAAGGGAAGGGTGTGCATCTTGTAACGGTGAACGATTATTTAGCCAAGCGTGACCGAAACTGGATGGGACCCATTTACGAATTCCTCGGGCTTACGGTTGGTGTAATCCAGCATGATATTCCCCAGGAAGAACGGCAGGCTGCTTATGCCGCGGACATCACATACGGAACAAACAATGAATTTGGGTTCGACTACCTTCGCGATAACATGGTCACCAGTCTTGAAATGCGCGTGCAGCGGCCGCTTCATTACGCGATCGTGGACGAAGTCGACTCGATCCTGATCGATGAGGCTCGGACGCCGCTCATTATTTCCGGCCCGGCAGAAGAATCAACGGACAAATATTATAAAGCCCAGCGTGCGGCTCTTTCGCTCCAAGGTCACCGGATTACCAAGGAGGAGGTCGATCCCGAATGGAAAGCAAAGCTGGAACAAATTAAAAAGGAATGCGATTACATCGCGGATGAAAAAGCCAAGACCATACGGCTGACGGAATCTGGGGAAACCAAAGCCGCGCGGATCATGGGTGTCGCCAATATGCACGATTCGGACACCGTGGCCGAGCGTCATCACGTTATCACCGCTTTGCGCGCGAAGGAGTTTTTCGAGCGTGATGTGGATTATGTGGTCAAGGATGACGAGATTTTGATTGTTGATGAATTCACGGGGCGACTGATGCCGGGGCGCCGTTTTTCGGACGGTCTCCATCAAGCGCTCGAAGCCAAGGAGAATGTGGAAATTCAACGCGAGAACCAGACGCTTGCCACGATCACTTTTCAGAATTATTTCCGCATGTACAAGAAGCTTGCCGGCATGACGGGTACGGCCGCGACCGAGGCCGTGGAATTCGACAAAATTTATAAACTAGATGTGGTGGTGGCCCCGACAAACCGCCCCTGTATTCGAGACGATCACGCGGATTGCATCTACCGTACCGAAAAAGAAAAATTCGACGCCGTGGTGCGTGAAATTGTGGAGATTCATAAAGAAGGCCGTCCGGTGCTGGTGGGGACCATCTCAATCGAAAAGTCCGAGCGCTTGAGTCGCATGCTCCAGAAGATCAATCTGCCGCATACCGTGCTCAACGCCAAGTACCACGAAAAAGAAGCTGAGATCGTGGCGCAGGCCGGGCAACCCGCGGTCGTGACAATCGCGACGAATATGGCAGGCCGCGGTACTGATATCGTGCTTGGGCCGGGGATCGCGGAAAAGGGAGGTCTTGCGGTGATCGGCACGGAGCGGCATGAGGCGCGGCGTATCGACAATCAGTTGCGAGGTCGGTGCGGCCGCCAGGGCGATCCCGGTTCTTCGAAATTTTTCATTTCTCTCGAAGACGAACTCATGCGGCTTTTCGGTTCGGATCGCATTTCGGTTTTAATGCAGAGGATGGGGATGCAGGAAGGCGATGAGATCCAGCACCCGCTGATCAGCCGGGCCATGGAAACGGCACAGAGACGTGTGGAAGCTCATAACTTTGATATCCGCAAACATCTTCTGGAATATGATGACGTCATGAACCGTCAGCGCGAATTGATCTATGGCGAGCGCGATCTCGTGCTCAAAGGAAACTACGAAGAACTAAAGAAACATTTATTTGCGATGTTCGAAAATGTCGTCGAAAACATGGCGGTGACTTATGTGAATCCGGATATCCGCGAAGAAGAGAAAGATCCCGAAGGGTTCATCACGGCTCTCGGAGAGCGGTTTGGCGTAAATTTTCGTGAATGTGTGGACCAAAATCTGGACAGCATCGATGCTCTTCTTGAGGCTATCGAAAAAAAGATCCAAGAAGCATTTCAGACGCGCGAACAATCGTTCGGTTCCGAGCGGATGCAGTACCTTTTGAAATTTATTTTACTTCAAGTGCTCGACACGAAATGGAAAGAACACCTTTATGGATTGGATAATCTCCGTGAGGGGATCGGTTTACGGGCCTACGGGCAGCGCGATCCGCTGGTAGAATACAAGCGCGAGGCTTTCAATATGTTCGATCAGATGACGGACAGCGTCAAAGAAGAAGCCGTGGATCTTCTGTTCCGGGTGCAGGTGGTTCATGAAACCAAAACAATGAGTGCGGTCGATGCCCAAAAAGCCCAATTTCTTCATCCCGAATCGCAAAGCCTTGCTGAAAGCAAACCCGCGAAACTTGACCGAGGTTTGAGGAACATGGGGGAACCGTCGGGATTTGCCGCGCGAAATGAAGCCCCGGACAATCGAGCGCCGGAACCGATCCGGCGTGCAGCCGAAAAGGTCGGCCGTAATGATCCCTGCCCTTGCGGGAGCGGCAAAAAATATAAAAAGTGTTGCGGGGCCAATGGCTAAAAATATGCCGGCGTTTGCTTTTTTAAAAAAGCCGGTTTTTCTTTCCTTCCTTTCCGGTCTTCTGCTTACTTTTTCTTTTCCGAATTTCTCATTCGGTTTTCTTGCCTGGCTGGCTTTTGTCCCGCTGTTGCTTGCGATCCGGCGCGCCCAAACGGATTTTCAGGCGCTCCGCTGTGGTTTCGTCACCGGGATCACTTTTTTTGGATCCTCGATGCACTGGATGACTCATGTGACGTTTGTGGGCTGGCTTTTGCTGATCTTGATGGAATCCATTTACTTTATCCTGTTCGCTTGGTGTGTTTTCTTACCGCACAGGGTACGAATGCCCCGAGCTGTCATTCTTGTATGGATCGCATTGTCATGGAGTGCCACGGAATGGTTGCGTTCTGAAATGCCGGTGTTCGGCTTCGGATGGAATCTGCTCGCGTATTCGCAATCTTTTTATCTTACACTGATCCAATCTGCCAATTGGGCAGGCGCGTATGGTCTCGGCTTTTTGATGATGATTGTGAACGTCTGTGCTGCGGAGCTCTTGAGCCCTCGGCAAAAGAAAGTCAAGGGAGCGGCCGCAGCATTTTTTTCGGTGATCGCTTTGATCTTCATAGTTCTTTTTACTTATGGCCAGAAAAGTCTGGCGGATGAGAAAAAACCCGAGGAGTTTTTGCGTATTTCGGTATTGCAAGGAAATATCCCCCAGTCGGTCAAGTGGGAGCTTATCGCTAAAGAAAAGATTCTTGAGATTTATGAAAAACTCACGCAGCTGGCCGCAACAGAACAGCCGGATTTGATCATTTGGCCCGAGGCCTCGTTTCCCGGCTATTTCAACAGAGATCTTCAGTCCGAAAAGATCCAGCAGCTGGCAAGGGAAGTTCAGACACCTCTCCTGGTCGGTGCTCTCGAATGGGAAAGTCGTGAAGAAGCTTATAACAGTGCTTATTTTTTGGACAAAAAGGGGGTGGTCACTCAACGCTATGACAAACTCCGCCTCGTTCCGTTCGGCGAATACATCCCGCTACAATTTCTCTTCGGATGGCTGACTCCGATTGCGAATGCGCTCGGGATCAGTGATTTCAGCGCCGGAAAGGATCTGGTTGTTTTCAAGTGGGCGCGGGAATCCTGGCCATTCGGGGTTTTAATCTGTTTTGAGGATGTTTTCAGTGATCTTGCCCGCCGTTACGCCGATCGCGGTGCCGTATTTTTGGCCGTGATCACGAATGATGCCTGGTTCGGGAAGACCGGAGCGCCTTTTCAGCATCTTCAGGCTTCGATTTTCCGCGCCGTGGAAAATGGTCTTCCCGTTGTCCGATCTGCGAATACAGGTGTTTCGGCTTTTATTTCCTATCAAGGAGAGGTTCTTTCGACCGTAAAAGATAAACAGGGGAAAGAAATTTTTATGATGGGACAAACATTTGTGGATTTGCCGCTTATCACCCAGCGGACTTTTTTCCGTCAGGGGGGGTATCTTTTTTCTTGCATGGCCTTTACTTTATGGATTATTTTAGGAATCATCTTCTGGATCCGGAGCGGAATTTTTAAAAAAGGAATGCTTTTATGAAAATCATAAAACTTTTATTTACGGCTTTCTTTTTTGTTTTATTTTTTCAGGGTTGCGTACGCGTGGCAGGCACGGCCGGCTATTGGCATCAGGGAGCAGAGGATGCCGAACCCAAAGTCAAACAAGTGGGTTTTGATACGCAAAATCTCATTCCGGCGGCTCCACCCTCTGCGGATATCAAGATATAACGGTCCAATCTCCGGAGTTGGGATGCGCAAGGATGCTTGAGGCTGGTTTGATGATGGTGCTTTCGATGCAAGTCAAAAATGATAAAAATAGTTTGCCGTTCTTAATAAGTTGCCCAACCGTTTATAAACGGTTTTGAGAAAGTTCCGCGTTATTTATTTTACTCCACTCTTGAGATAATCGTTTGGCCCTGTCCCATTCCTGCATTTGTTCCAGTTTCTCAAGTTGTTTTTGAGCGGCGGTGACGTTACCTGTTTGGGCATAAGCTTCACCGAGGTCATAAATCATTTCCGCATTATGAGGATCCAGCGAGCAAGCCTTCTGAAGAAGGTTGATGGCTTTTTCGAATTCTTTGCGGCCTCGAGCTATTAACCCGAGATTATAGTAAGCAGGAGATAAAAAAGGGTTGATCTTTATGGCTGCTTCAAGATTTGTGACGGCCTCAGCGATATTTCTCTTTCGGATATTAAAGATTCCTAAATTGACATAAGCAATGTAATAAGTCGGGAACTTCTGTATAGCTTTCTGGAGTATTTCAATCGCAAGATCCTGTTGGCCCATCGCGTCGTAGAGAAGTCCTAAATTGTTGTACGAGTCATAAAATTCGGGATCCGATTCGATGGCTTTTTGATAGAGAGGCAAGGCTTTTTCGAAATTTCCGCTTTGATGAAACAAGGTAGCAAGATTGAAATAGCTAATGGCAAAGTGAGGATCTTTTTCCAGGGCCTTCTCGTAAGACTCTTTGGCTCTTATGGGGTCATGCAAGCTGTGATAGAAGTAATTCCCCAAATTGTTGTAAGGTCTTGCTTTATTCGGCGATTTTTTAATGACATCTTCCCACAGCAACTGTTCCGACCCCCAAATATGATTGCGGGTGTAGGCCATGCACGAAAAGATCATAACGACCAGAGAACCCGCCACCATAAAGTAAGACGCCTTCTCTAAAAAAGAAAATAGGCCGATCCCTAGCAGTAATGCGCATCCGACAAGGGGAAGATACATGCGGTGTTCGAAAATGACGTCCTCAAGCGGGATGACGGATGATTCAACGCTCAAGGTTAGAAAGAACCAGAAGATCGAAAATGTGATAAAACGGTTTTTTTTGATCGTCCCAAGGGCTGCTGCCAATAACGTCCCCAGCAAAAATAAGCAAGCCAAAGTTTTTGGCTCCCACAAAGAATGTGCTGTCGGGTAGTCATAATCAAAATTCTGATTCACCGGCAGGAGGAAGAGACGCAGATAGGTGCATAAAACGTTAAGTTCCGTTAAAAAGTAATCGCCGCGTGGGAGTGCCTTTATGCGGATGGGAAGAAAGTTTTTGGAGTGAATGTTGTAGCTGGCGGCTTCTGAATGAACAAAATAGGGGATAATGGCCATAGTGGCTAAAAAGGGGATCAGGCGAAGAAGATTCTTTTTGGAAAAATCAAAAAACAGAAACTCAACCAACAAAAGAGCCAAAGGCAATGTAAAAGCAGTTTCTTTGCAAAACATGGCCGCAAGATTCATTCCAAAGGCCATTCCGTAATGGATCTTGTTTTGAGTCAGTCTTGCTTTGAGGTAAAAAATAATGGTTCCCAAATAGAAAAAAGCAGTTAGGGAGGTCATGCGCTGAACAATGTAGGTTACCGATTGGGTTTGGAGCGGGTGCGACAGGAAAATTAAGGAACTGAAGGCTGCCAGAAAATATCCCGCTTTTTCAGGGTATTTTCCTTTCATTTTAGGGGTTATCAGGAGAAGCGAGATGAGAAAGTAAACCCAAATGGAGTTCAGTAGATGCACCGCCAGATTGAAAAGGTGGTAGCCCCACACCTGATCCTTGCCCAGAGCATGATTGATTGCAAAGGACACAAAAGGAAGAAATCGGATTTTGTTATTCGAAGACCAGATCGCAGGAATGTCCCATGTCTTATAAAGGGAGATATTTTGTTTGATGTTCATACTGTCATCAAACAGGAAGGGAACATGCCAGGTATTGGAATAAATCAGGAGCCCGAGAATGAAAATGGCAAAGCATAATAATGGAAACTTATTTTTAAAAATAAATTCCGGTATTTTTTTTTCATTTCGTGATGCGGAAGTCATTCGTTTTGTCATCATGCTCCCTGGTGCGGAGCGCTCGTATGAACGTTGCTCCGGTCTTGTGTATCGCTTTTGGTCATGAACTGCCGCGTGAGGGTGATTTTAACCGAAAGTTAAGATGACTGGAAATATTAAAAATTAAATAAGAGAAAGACCGCCGTCGGCAATGAGCACTTGCCCGACGATCCAGGAAGATTCCGGAGAACAGAGGAAAGCGACGACGCGGGCAAGGTCTTCGGGTTTTCCGATCCGGCCGGCCGGGGTGCGTTTCAAGACTTCTGTTTTAAAAGTATCAAAAAAGGGAAAGGCTTTTAAGGCGTCTGTATCCACTAGACCGCCCGAGACACCATTCACACGGATGCCTTTGGGCATCAGTTCCACACCCAAATAACGGATCATGCCTTCTAAGGCCGCTTTTGAAATTCCGATGGCACCGTAATTGGGAATATAGCGGTGAGATCCCAAACTTGAAATAGCGATGATGGAACCCTCTTTTTTGGGCTCCATGATCGGAATGACTTTTTGGACCAAGGAAAGAAAGGCTTTTGTGTTGATATTGAACGAAAGGTCCCACTGATTCATTTTGAGTCGATGGACAGGTTTGAACGCGCCGAGAGCCGCGTTATGAATCAGAATGTCGATCGTCCCGAAGGTTTTAAGAACATTTTCAATCAAAGCGGGATGGGCATCAAAATCGCCGACATTAGTTTGAAAAATATCGGTTTTGACGCCCTTAGCTTGGATTTCTTCCGCAGTCTTTTTTGCAGCTTCTTCATTTTGAAGATAATTGATCGCGATATTCACCCCTTCCTCTGCAAGACGAAGGGCCGTAGCCTTGCCGATACCGCGTGATGCTCCCGTAATGAGAGCCGTTTTGCCTTTCAGATGCGTTTTCATGAGCGATAAGATATCAGAAAAGATCAAAAATCGAAATAAAAACTTAGAGTCATTCATAAAAGTCAATCATTTCAATAAAACCCCATAATGTTCAAAGGAGTTTTTTAGGGCACAAGAACTTATCGTGGTTCATCGTTTTTATCGAGTTTTCAAAAAAGAAGCTTTGGGCAAAAAGATAGCATGTGCTATAATTTCCTGCCCAAAAGCAGAACTTAATGTGAATTCTATCTATCAGGGACTACGGTCTTTTCAGCGCAAAATACTGGATGGTTTGGTACGGCACTTTGCCCATCATGCATTGGAATTAAGAGCTGAAAAATTTACCAGGCTTTTTGAAAATCAGATACCCGAAAGAAGCCGGATCTTGGATCTGGGCGGGGGTTGGGGTTTTTATGCAGAGCCTCTCAAACAAAGGGGCCATGAGCATTTGATCCTGGATGTCGTGAAACCAGGGTATCAAAAAGCCCCTGTGGTGCTCTATGAGGGCACAAAGATCCCGTTTCCGGATCAAAGTTTTGATGTGACGCTTCTTGTGACCATGCTTCATCATGTGGACGATCCGGAAAGCCTTTTTCGTGAAGTTTATCGCGTGACCAGAAAAAAAGTCGTGGTGATCGAAGATCTTTATCATCATGCGGTTGGTCGTTTGTGGACCATAGGCCGTGATCGGCTTTTAAATATGGAATTTATGAGTCATCCGCATCAATTTCGGAAACATGATGAGTGGCTTGTTTTTTTTCAGAAACAGAAATTCGCAATACTTGATTTTAAATCGGCCTATACTTGGTTGTCGGGTTTCCGTATCTTGAACGGCGTTTATATTTTGGAACCAAATAAAAATTTATGACAACGCTCGCGATCGAAAAAGTGCTCTGGGTCAAGGAAGGCGAGGGAATTGCGGCTTGCGGTAAAATCCCTGCTGATTCGGAATTTTTTAAAGATCATTTTCCGGCTTTTCCGGTTCTTCCGGGTGTTTTAGCGCTTGAAATGCTCAAGCAGACCGCGGAGCGCTATCTGGATTCTATGGGGGAGCAACGCGGGCAGCACTATTTTTTAAAACAGATTCGCGCGACACGTTTTACAAAGTACCTCCGTCCCGGAGACGAATGGGAAAGCAGATTGACGCTTTTACAGTATTCGGACGAAGAAACGGTTTGGGATGCAAAATTATTGCACCATCAGGAAGTGGCAGTTTCGGCGAAATTAATTTTGGCTAAAGTTAAGAATCCGCAATCATCAGCATTATCCTAGGAGGAGAAAGAGAATCATGGAAAACGAGCTTTTTGTAAAAGTTCAGCAGACATTAGCCGGAGCCTTGGGTGTGGAACAAAGTGAAATCACCCCTGAAGCATCCCTTAAGCGCGATCTCGGTGCCGAATCGATAGACTTTATTGACATTATTTTTCGGCTTGAAAAAACTTTTGATATCAAAATCCCGAGCGGCGATCTCTTTCCCAGCCATCTGCTGAATGACGAGAAGTTCGTTAAAGAGGGGATAATCACCGCAGAAGGACTCAACGAGCTCCGCACGAAACTCCCTTATCTCGAATTAGGTGAATTTTCCAAAGACCCGCAAATTACCAAGCTGGCGGATCAATTCACCGTCAATATGATACTTCGTTATCTTCAGGATCGTTTAGGCAAGCATTCCTGCTCTGATCAATGCTGCTCGTAAAGCAACAACACGCTGCGCTAAAGGGCGTTGGCGTTGATCTCATTTCCTGCTTGCGAATCAAACAATTCCTAGCGCGTCATGGTGATTATGTTCGTGCGCGATTTCTGAATGCCTCCGAACGCCGTTCTTTCAAGCGATTGTCTTTACAGAACTTTGCCGAACTTTTTACGGCGAAGGAGGCTTTCTTTAAAGCCTGCGGGGAAGCATGGATGGGGCTTGAGGGGTTTCAGGGTATGCGCATGAAACGGCGGAGTGGTGATTTTTTTGAAATGGAATGGCGTCCCGCCAGACACTCAAAAGTGATTTATCGCGGAGAAGGCCATTTTTTCCGTAGCGGTGATCTTGTCGGCGCGCAAGCGATGATCTGGAAATAATATGCGCTGGCTTCTTCTGGATAAAGTCCTCTCGATTCACAAAGGTAAAAAAGCGATTGCCTCTTCTAAAGTTCCCCAGGCTCCTTATAGTTCCGAGATCCTCCTTGTCGAAATGATGGCACAAGCCGGTGGTTTGCTTGTGGGTGCCGAGAGCGATTATCAGAAAGATCTTATTTTTGCCAAAATCGAAAATGTGACTTTTACGGAAATGCCGAAATCCGGGACGCCGATTCAAATCGAAACTTGGGCCGACGGCCTTGGCCCGGACGGCGGTTGGTTGGAAGGCCATGTGACTTGTGCGGAGGGGGTTTTGGCTAAAGGAAAATTTCTGCTGATGACCGTGGGGCGCCTTATCCCTGAGCACGCGAGTTCCATTACGTTTCATGAGGCTTTTATGAATTATTTCAAAGTTCGTGAAAAAATTTTTGTGGAATCATGAGCGCGAAACGCCGGGTGGTTATCGCGGGATTGGGCGCTATTACGGCCTGTGGCAAAGGGTGGGAGCCTTATTGGAATGCCGCGATTCAAGGTCGCTCTGCCATTGTCAGTGCCAAACCGCTCAACCTCGGCAACTTTCCGTTTAAAAATGCCGGCATGATTCCTGATTTTGACGCGAAGGAATTCGTTGAGAATCGAAAATCGATCAAGGTGATGTCGCGAGAAATTCAGCTGGCTGTGGGGGCCAGCCGTCTGGCTCTTCGGGATGCGAAACTTTCTCCGGAGAATTACGATCCGACGCGCATTGGAGTGACTCTCGGAACCGGGATCATCAATAATGATCTCGATGAGATCGGTATCGGTTTTCGGAATAGTTTGGATGAATCCGGGCATTTTTCCATGAATAAATTCGGACAGGAAGGTATCCGGTCGCTTTTCCCTCTTTGGTTTTTGAAATATCTTCCGAACATGCCTGCTTGTCATGTTTCGATGGTGAACCAGCTTCGCGGTCCGAACAACACCGTGACAACTTCTTCTGCGGCAAGCACCCAAGCGATCGGAGAAGCCTATCATGTGATTGAACGAGGTGATGCGGATGTGATGCTCGCGGGAGGGACGGATTCTAAGCTCAATGCCATGGGCATTTCCCGGTTGCACCTTCTCGGATTTTTGTCTCAGCATGAAGATGCCCCCGAGAAAGTTTATTGCCCCTTTGATGAAAAGCATGATGGGATTGTACTCGGAGAAGGTGCGGGCATTATGGTGCTGGAGTCTTTGGAAAGTGCGAAAAGGCGCGGGGCGAATATTTATGCCGAAATCATTGGCTATGGTTCTTCTTCGGATTTTAATTATGACCCGCGCGATGCGGATGATTTTACGGGCAAGCGTGTAGCCATCCGGCGAGCCCTTGAAGATGCCGGACTTGAGCCCGAGGACGTGAATGTGATCGTTGCAAACGGAAGCGGGATCCCCCAGGAGGATGTCCAGGAATCGCTTGCGATCCAATCTTTTTACGGACAAACTTTCGGAAAGCTTCAAGTCACCGCAGTGAAACCTGTGACAGGGCATCTGGTCTATGGGTCAGGGAGTGTGGAGGCAATGGTCGCTGCCTTAACCACCAAGAAAAAACTGATCCCTCCGGTCATCAATCTTGTAAAGCCGGATTCGAATTGCCCATTGCCTTTTGTTATCGGGAAGACAAAATCCTGTGAAGTGAAGGTAGCGGTTATCAATACATTCGGTTTTGGCGGGCAAAATGCATCCTTGGTGTTTCAACATGTCTAAGCGACGCGTGGTTGTGACAGGTATGGGTGCTGTGACGCCATTGGGCAACAATCTCAAGGATACTTGGCTGCGTATCACGCAGGGAAAATCCGGGATAGGTCCGATCACGCTTTTTGACGCAAGCCGTTTTCCGACGCGAATCGCGGGAGAGGTGAAAGGATTTCCTTTCGAGAAGTGGGTGGAGCACGACCCGCCGCTTGCTTGCGCGACACGAAGCACATTTTTCGCGCTTCAAGCCGCTGCGGAAGCTTATAAAGACGCCGGGCTCAGGCCTTTTTGTGTGAATCCGAACCGTTTTGGCATTTATTTCGGGGCGGGGGACAGCGGTATTGATTTCGAACCTTTTCTAAAAACTCTTTTACCGTCTTTTACGACAAGTGGCAGCGAAATTATTGATAAAGAAAAATATCTGGTGAATTCCAGTCAGCATATGAGCGCTCTCCGTGAATTGGAAAGCCAGCCTTTTATGACCGTGACCCACCTGACGCGTCTTTTCGATATCCGGGGACCTGTTTCTAATTGTCTGACAGCTTGCGCGGCATCTTCCCAAGCGATTGGCGAAGCTTTTGAATGGCTCAGGCGCGGGGATGCAGATGTGATCATGGCCGGAGGAACGCATTCCATGATCTATCCGATGGGAGTGGCGGGTTTCAGTTTGTTGACGGCGCTTTCCACGCGCAATGATGCGCCGGAAAAGGCATCCCGGCCTTTTGATAAAAAACGTAATGGTTTTGTAATCGGTGAAGGTTCCGGTGTTTTAATTCTTGAGGATTTGGATCATGCGCTCCATCGTCAGGCCCAGATTTACGGTGAAATCGTGGGGTATGGTTCCACTGCCGATGCTTACCGGCTTACGGATATGGACCCGGAAGGCAAGGGAGCTTCCCGGGCTATGGAGATTGCACTTGAAAAAGGCGGGCTTGGGCCTGAGAATGTGGACTATATCAATGCGCATGGCACATCAACGGTAGTGAATGATTCTCTCGAAACGTTGGTGATCAAAAAAGTGATGAAAGAATATGCGCCGAAGATCCCGGTCAGCTCGACAAAATCCATGTTAGGCCATATGATCGCAGCGGCGGGGGGCGTGGAAGCGGCGTTTTGCTTTTTAGCGATGCGCGACTCAATCCTTCCGCCGACCATCAACTACGAAGAACCGGATCCCGATTGCGATCTGGATTATGTTCCCAATATGGCACGGCGTGCGGAAATTGCTGTGACACTGTCGAACTCTTTTGGATTCGGCGGACAGAATATTTGTTTAGCGATGAGGAAATACAATGGCAAATAAATTGATTTTTATGACTGGTGCAACCGGAGTTCTCGGTCAAGACCTGATCAAAGAACTTCTTGAAACGACAGATGCGGATATCGCGATCCTTGCGCGTGCGAAAAACAGAAAATCTCATGATGAACGCGTTAGAAAGATTCTCAAATCAATCGGATTGGATGCTCATATGGGAAAGCGCATCCGTGTTGTGGAAGGTGATGTGACGCAGCATAAGTTCGGGATTACCAAAGAAAATCTTGCCTTTCTCGAAAAAGAAGCAAAGGTTTTTTATCATATTGCTGCGCTTACGGCGCTCAACGGTACCGAGAAGGAGTGCCAGCAAATCAATGTGGGGGGCACGCAGCACGCACTGGAACTGGCATGGGATCTTCGCAAGAAAGGCAAGCTGGAGCGGTTCGTTTATTTCAGTACCGCATTCGTGGCCGGCAGTGTCTGGCAACATTGTTCGAAGGAGGATGAATTGCCGGAAAAACCGAAGTTTGCAAATTACTATGAATCCAGCAAGTACCAGGCTGAAAGCAGGGTTCGCGAATCCATGGCGAAAGGGTTGCCGGTGACGATCATCCGGCCGAGTATTGTGGTCGGACATTCCGAGACCGGTGAAGTTTCGGATTTTAACGTGATCTATCCGTTTTTTAAATTGTTCGCTCACGGGGCCATTTCAAAATTACCGACGCATGTTGAAAACACATTTAATATTGTCCCCATTGATTTTGTGATTAAGGCAACGGCCACGATCGTAAAAAATCCTAAAAGCATCAATAAAACCTTTCATTTAGTATCTCCTCATCCTCCTTCGATCGGCATGCTTTTGAAACTGGCAAAAGATGAATACCCGAAAGTGCCATCGATCGAAGTGATGGATATCAAGGATTTTCAAAAAACAAAATTGAACGCGCAGGAACAAATGGTTTTTACGATTATGGAGCCTTATCTCGGCTACTTGAACGGGGACCTGACCTTTGACATGAGTAATACCCGGGAGATTCTTCGCGGGACTAAGGTTTTACTTCCAAAGACCGATTATAAATTTCTTAAGACAATGATTCATTATGCTGTGAAAGCGGGCTATCTAGTCATCTGATTTTTTGGCCCATAACGGAGGTAGGTGCGATGAAAAAAACAATGATGTCGATTTTGCTTCTGGCGATTTTCGGAATGTTCACTTCTTTTGCGATGGCGGAGTCTTCTTATGATCTGGATCCGGCGTCTCCGGTTGAGCAATTGGATGATACGGTTTCCAGCAATGCCCCTGCGGCTACGGTGAGCGATACGATGAATGCCGAGGACACGACAGTTCAGAGTGAAGTGGAGAAGAAGGAAAAGAAAGAGAAAAAAGAGAAGAAAGAAAAAAAAGGAAAAAAGAAAGAAACAAAGAAAAAAGCCAAATCCGCCAAGAAGAGCATGAAAAAAGCCGGCAATACCGGTATGAGCGCGAAGGCACATAAGGCGAAAAAGCAACAGGTTCAATAAGATAAGACAGTTTAATTTTATGAGAGGCGTTGTTTCAAGCGTTTGCTTGGAGCAACGCCTTTTTTTGATTTAACGCCAATGGGTGGGGCGCTTTAGGATCGCCATTTGCAAGGCATCCAAAAGGATCATGAAGAGGATCAGGGCTGCGAAGGGATGAAGAAAGGCGTAAGCTTTTTTTGCTTTGACGATACTGTAAGCCTTCCATGCGGTGGCGAACATAATTCCCAGAATCGCGAGGGTAAGAACCATGGGAACAGAAAGGGCAGTTGTTTTGGCGAGTAAGCAGATGAATGCGATGAAGGGAAAGACAGAAAAAAAGAAGACGCTTAAAGCACATCTCAAAAGAGGCAACGGTTTTTGCTCAAAACCATGGAGAAAGATTCTTCGCCAGCCTCGCCAGATCGAGCCATAGGAGTCATACATTCGAGTGCCGTAAATATCCATCCCAAAGGCACAGATTCCGCGGGCGCCTATTTTTTTGGTTTTCTTCATAAGAGCAAAATCCTCCAGAAATGCTTCTTTAACGGAAGCGTGGCCGCCCATTTTTTGATAATGCTCCTTACGAATGAGCATGTATTGTCCGTTGCCGAAGTAAACCCTGGATTTCGGATCATTGATCTTTTGAACCGGAAACCACAAGCCGGTATAGCCCATGGCGCATGGCTGCATTAAAAATTCCCAGAAACTGTCCGCCAGGCAGCGCGGAAGAAGCGTTAAAAGATCCACCCCATTTTTTTCCGCGAAGGCAACTGCCGCAGTCACGCTTCCGGGTTGGTGGCGTGTGTCCGCATCCGTAAAAAGGAGCCAGTCGCCCCCAGCGTAATAGATGCCGAGATGAAGTGCGAAGTTCTTGCCGGTCCAGCCGCCGGGCGTCTGCGGCGTGTTCAGGTATTTAAGCCGGATATTCGGATCTGTTGGGAGATCACCCAAAGCAATTTGTTGTGCGCCGAGAGATTTCAAAATATCTTCGGTCTTATCCTGGGAACAATTATTAATGACAAGGATCTCGTCTCCGTCATGCAATTGAGGCAGGAGAGATTGAACACAATCTCCGATATTTTTTTCTTCATTTTTGGCCGGAATTAAAACCGTAACTTTCCCAACGCGGGGTTCCTGGTCCTGACAAGTGAGCCTGGGAGCCTGTTTGAGCTCCGAGAGGGCACGCCAGCTTCGATAGACCCATCCGGCAAGAATGATGAGGAACACTAAGGATGAAAGGAGTCGTAACGTTTCCATATTATTTGGAATCATAACATAAAGGTCAAACAGACAAAGCAAAATATCCGTAAACAACGAAGTCATTAAGCTCTTAGAATGTTATGTCGAATTATTATGCGGATTGAAAGCAGATGACAGGGAGGATTCCCGCTTTCATGCTTAATCCGTTGGCAGATGGTTTCTTTATCTTTCTATTGACGATCAAAATGGTCGGAATTATAGTTTTTCAGCTTTATCATGATCAGCATAGTGGGACTTAAACAAATATTCCAAAGAAAGCCGAAATCGCATGGAACGAAAAATATTAGTTGTGGATGATGAGCCGGATATTGTCGAACTCATTGAGGCAGTGCTCAATGAGCATGGGTTCGAAGTCTTTACAGCCCATAACGGCAAGGACGCTCTTGAGGTTGCCAGGCGTGAAAAGCCGGATCTGATCATTTCCGATATTTGTATGCCGGGTCTTTCCGGATATGAATTTTGGAAGGCCCTCAAGGACCTCAAGCTTGGGAATGCGGGTGAGATTCCCGTGCTCATTATTTCCGCGCATGGCGACATGCAATCCTTTTTTGATTCTTGGGGCATTTGTGGTTTTCTTGCCAAACCTTTTAATGAACAGGAGTTGATGGTAAAAGTCCTAGAAGTTATCGGCCCGGAGGCAGAAAAAAAAGCGGAAATGATGGAAAAAATCGCGAAAAGAAAGAAGATCCTTATTCGCAGCATTCAAGATTTTTCGGTTAAAAAGCTTACCTCCTTTTTGGAATCTCAAGGACATACGGTGATGCATGCCTATGATGAAAATGAAACGATCGCCGTGGCCCAGAAGTTTTTACCCGATTTTGTTTTCAATCAATATTTGGAAGATACGCCGGCGTCTGATAGCGAGAAAATTTTAGAGGGACTTGCCGCGATTACTCCTCCCCAAAAAATCGAATATGCGGTTTTTTGTCTGGAACCTCTTACGGTGGAGGCAAAGAAAAACGTTCCGGAACCTCATCCCGTCTTCAGTTATGTCAATTCCGAATGGCTCATTCATATGGTAGAGCGTTTTATCGCGCAGCAAGGCGAAAAAAAAGACGTTTCAGAAGAAAAAAATAAGTGATCCTTAAAATTCCCCTTGGCTGCGCGACTTTCTTTCAGGATATCGTGTTTATTAACCGAAAGCCCAAGCGGCAAAAAGCCATCGATCAGTTTCGAGGATGTTTTTTAAATTGAAACCGAATTTTTAAAATAAACGGTAAAGGGACATGAGAACCGAACAAGATCTTTACGTGGAAACGGGATACCGTATCTTGCATGAAGACGACTTTTTTTTCGTCGTAGATAAGCCTTCGCCGCTGCCCGTGCATCCGGTGGGACGTTTTAAGGAAAAAAACCTGCTAAGCCTTCTTAAAAGAGATTTGGTTTCATGTCGCGGGGAGTTGCGGATCGTGAACCGTCTTGATTCTGAGACGAGCGGTCTTGTGATGGTCGCGAAGTCAAGTTCTGTTGCCGGGAAATTGGGAATTCTTTTTGAAAGAAGACAAGTGAGGAAGGAGTATTATACCGTAGTTTTCGGTGTGCCGATAGAAAAGGAAGGGACGATCGCAATGTCTCTCGGGACCAAGATCGAGAGGGGGCACAATATCCGAATGCCGGATCCCGACGGGGAAAAGGCTCAGACGGATTTTCAAGTTCTAAGGAGTTTTGGCGATTATTCCTTACTCAAAGTGATCCCGCGGACAGGGCGGACGCATCAAATCCGGGCCCATCTTGCGTACTTGGGGCATCCGGTCGTCGGAGACAAAGTCTACATTGATGCAGCGATCTTTGAACGTTACATTCATGACGGTTGGCAGGAGGACATGCGGTCTGTGGTCAAAGCTGAAAGGCTTCTTTTACACGCCTCTTTGCTGGCATTCCAACATCCCGTCACCGGTGAAGACCTGAAATTTACGGCTGAGATTCCACCTTGTTTTGATGTATTTTTGGATCAAGCAATGAGCCGAATTGCATAAGCTGTCAAGAAAGTCAACGGCCAGACGGTCTTGCATTGCTGCTTGTTCAAATGGGTTAAAGTCGGCCTTTTGGGGGAGGCGAAGTCAGAAAATTGATGAATGAGAAAACGAAAATATTTTTCCGGTTCTGGATGCCCGTTTTTTTGTGGATGACGTTTATTTTTTTTCTGTCGTCATTTCAAGGTTCGGAGATTCTTGATTTGCCCATTCCTTTTTTTCATAAGGTCGTCCATTTTTTTGAATACTCAATTCTCGGAATCCTATGGCTCCGGCTTCTTGGGTATCGGCGAGACAAGCGAGGTGTTTTTGGGGCCTCCGTTTTTGCGCTGATCCTGACCTCTGGTTTTGCCATGACCGATGAATGGCACCAAACATTTGTACCCGGAAGATCCGGCAGTATCGAGGATGTTGGCTGGGATATGATTTGTGCTTTTATGGGTATTTTTCTATATGCGCTAGACAGGTTTTTTTGTATCTTTCAAAAAGCAAATGACATGACTACATAAAATGTGCCATTTTTAGTATATCAATGCTGCCAATGGTTTATTGTATAGGATGATGCCTGCGTTTCATTGACCCCGTTAGAAAACTAACATATAATAGTTATTCTAAATATCTTAAACCATTGAGCAATAAGGAATAAGGATCACTATCGCCTTTTTTGTCTTCCTGAGCAAAGCGGAAAATCTGAAATAAAGATCCCACGAGAGCCAGAAGAGAGAACAATCTCGAAATTAACAGGCGACTGTTGGAATAAGGGTGAAATATCAATGAGTAAATACGTGTACGGACAAAGATTTCTTCCTAAGGATTCCTTGGAAGAATTGCATGCTGATTTTCAGGAGCACCGGAAGGTACGTGTGGCTGGCCGTTTAATGACGCGCCGGGACATGGGAAAAAGTACGTTTGGGGATCTGAAAGATGAGAGCGGCCGTTTTCAGATTTATGCCAAAAAAGACGTGCTAGGCGAAGAAAATTACAAGGCATTCAAAGATCTTTCTCTTGGGGATATCATCGGGGTGGAAGGGGAACTTTTTAATTCTAAGACCGGCGAGCATACGATCAAGGTTGAAAAGTTCGAGCAGCTTTCTAAGATCGTTCGCACCTTACCCGAAAAATGGCACGGATTGAAAGATGTGGAAACCCGCTACCGTCAACGTTACGTGGACTTGATTGCCAACGATGAGGTACGCAAGACATTCAAAATGCGCAGTCGGATCATCCGTGAGATTCGCACCTTTTTGGATGAACGGGGCTTTATGGAAGTGGAAACGCCGATGATGCAACCGCTCGCCGGAGGTGCGCGCGCCAAACCCTTCGTGACGCATCATCACACGCTTCACACGGATCTTTATCTGCGTGTGGCCCCGGAACTTTATCTCAAACGTCTTCTCGTGGGTGGGTTCGAAAATGTTTATGAAATTAATCGGAATTTCCGCAATGAAGGAATTTCGGTTCGGCATAATCCGGAGTTCACCATGCTGGAACTTTATCAGGCCTACGCGGATTACACGGACATGATGAATATTACGGAATCCATGATCCAGCATCTGGTGAAAATGCTTTATGGCAAGGATGAAATTCCTTACGGTGATAAAGTCTTAAATTTTAAAACGCCTTGGAAACGCGTTTCGTTTTATGGTGCGCTTCAGGAAGCAACCGGCATTGATTTTCGGAAGGCCAATGTCCGGGAAGCTGCGAAAAAACTTCATATCGAATGCGATGAGGATATGGAAGATATCGATGTTTTGAACGAGATTTTCGGGGAAAAGGTCGAGAAAGATCTTTGGGATCCAACCTTTGTCATCGATTATCCGACCGTGATGACGCCACTTGCGAAAGCGAAAGCGGAAGATGCGGAGCTTGTCTATCGTTTCGAACTTTTCGTAGCGAAGATGGAGATCGCGAACGCGTTCTCGGAATTGAACGATCCGTCGGTCCAGCGACAGCGTTTGACCGATCAAAAGGAACTGATTGGAGAGAGTAAGGAAATTGACGAAGATTTTTTAGCGGCCTTGGAGTACGGGATGCCGCCCGCAGGCGGACTTGGGATCGGCATTGATCGTTTGATCATGCTTCTTACAAATCAGGTTTCCATTCGAGACGTGATCTTGTTTCCTCAGCTTAAGCCCGAGAAAAAAGTGTCCGGGCCAGCAGATACAGAACTTCCGTAAGGAGTTTTCATGAATTTCGAATTATTTATCGCATACAGACATTTAACAAGGCGGAGAAAAACCGGCTTTATCTCCATCATTTCGCTTATTACGGTTGTAGGCATCGCGATCGGAGTGGCAGCTCTGATTATTGTGCTTTCGGTGATGACGGGTTTTGATAATGAGTTGAAGCGTAAAATCGTGAGTGTCCAACCTCATTTGCGCATTGAAAAAATTGACGGGATCGAGGACGCGCCAGGGGACATCCAAAAGATCTTAGCCCACAAAATTCCGACCTTGAAATCTGTCGCCAGGATCATCGAAAAACAGGCAATCCTCCGAAGTAACCATGGCGCTCAGGGGATTGTGATTATGGGGATTGATACCCAGAATGAAGATTTAACCTTTTATCAAAAAAATCTGGTGTCCGGTACGCTGGGTTTTCAGGATTCAGTTTATTCCGAGACTAAACGTAGTTGGTGGTTCAAAAAAACGACTCAGAAATCAAGTGTTTCCAGCATTATGATCGGAGATATCTTGGCGAGTCGGCTGAATGTGCAAGTCGGAGATGTGATTTATCTTGTGACGCCGGAACCTGAAAAACGGAATCTGCTTTTACCGCTTCCGGTAAATGTGAAAACCTGGCCAGTGATGGTCCGGGGGGTTTTCCATGTCGGGATGGTGGATGCCGATACGCAACTGGCGCTTCTTAATCTCGAGACGGCGCAAAAATTTTATAACATGAACGGCAAGGTCATGGGGCTCGATTTGCGTTTTGAAAAGGTGGATGAAGCGGAGAAATGGAAATGGGTTCTCGCGGGTGATTTCTCGAATCAATATTTTTTGCGTTCATGGTATGACATGAATCAGCATTTTTTTCAGGCGTTGAAAGTGGAAAAGACCCTGCTGAGCATTTTGCTTTCCTTGATTATTGTGGTTGCGGCACTAAACATCATCTCCACTTTGATTATGGTTTCGATGGAAAAAACGAAGGATATCGGTATTTTGCGCGCTCTCGGCGCAACAAAGGGTGCGATTCGGAGGATTTTTCTGATCGAGGGGATTAATTACGGATTTTGGGGGCTTGTCATTGGCATCGGGCTTGGATTGATGGGTGCCTTCCACATTAACGATGTTTCAAATTTTATAAGAGACACATTCGGCTTCGAACTTTTCCCCAAAGATATCTATATTTTTGACAAAATTCCCGCGGAGGTGCAATCGGGAGATGTCATCATGGTCGCTTTTTTCGCTTTTCTCATTGCGGTCTTTGCGGCTTTTTATCCGGCGCATCGTGCAGCCAATCTTGATCCCGTGGAGGCGCTGCGTTATGAATAATGGCGATCGGCCGATTCTTGCGTCCTTTGACCTGAAGAAAAATTATGAAATGGAATCCGGTAAGCTCGAGGTGCTTCGGGGGGTGACGTTGGAAATCCGGAAAGGAGAGATGGTTTTTGTGACGGGAAAATCGGGCTCGGGAAAATCGACGCTTTTGCATCTCTTAGGCGGATTAGACCGGCCTTCGGGGGGGCAGATTCTTTTTGAAGACGAAGACCTGGCCGAAAAATCAGAGAAACAACTTGCAAAAATGAGGAGCCGTCGGATCGGTTTTGTGTTCCAATTCTATCATCTGTTGCCGGAACTTACGGTTTATGAAAACGTGCTGCTTCCGTCTTTGATCGCAAAGAAACAGGACCGGCCTTGGATCAAAGAAGTTCTGAAACGCGTCAAACTTTGGAGCCGGCGAACCCATTTTCCTTCAGAACTTTCGGGAGGTGAAAAACAGCGCGCGGCCATTGCCCGCGCCTTGGTCAATCGGCCCGAAATTGTTCTGTGTGATGAGCCGACCGGAAATCTCGATGAAGAAACAGCCGCTTCAGTCATGGAATTGCTCAGTGAGCTTCACAAAATGGAACTCCAGTCTTTTTTAATTGTGACGCATGATGAAGAAATGGCCAAGCGGGGGAATCGAACGCTTCGTTTGCACGAAGGGATTCTGGTTCCACCCGAAAAGACTTTTTCAGCGGTTTAAAACTTTTTCTACCAACGGGGAGCATTTGAAATAGGAGATGACTATGGAATTACAAATTTATATCGACGGTAAATGGTATCCGAAAAGTGAAGCCAAAATATCAATTTTTGATCATGGTCTTCTTTATGGGGATGGTGTGTTTGAAGGGATAAGGGCCTATAACGGCCTTGTCTTTAAACTGGAGGAACATTTGCAGCGGCTTTGGGAATCTGCGCACACGATTATGCTGACGATCCCGGTGGATGTGAAAACCATGAGAACAGCGATTGTAGAGACTCTTCGCAAAAATAAATTATTGGATGCGTACATCCGCGTTGTGGTGACACGGGGTGTGGGTGATCTCGGACTTTCACCATGGCTCTGTAAAAAAGCTACGGTTTTTATTATTACAGACAAAATCACGCTTTATCCGAAAAGCCTTTATCAGAAAGGTTTGGAAATTATTACCGTGCCGACGGTGCGGAATCTCCCGGAGGCCGTAAATCCATCGATTAAAAGTCTCAATTATCTCAATAATATCATGGCAAAGATCGAAGCCAAGAACGGTGGTTGTATGGAAGCACTTATGCTCAATCACCAGGGGTATGTGACGGAATGTACCGGGGACAATGTGTTTATGATCAAAAAAATCGGCAAAGGGCATACGGTCAAAGATCACGTGCTTTTGACGCCGCCGACTTATCTGGGTGCGCTTAAGGGCATCACTCGCCAAGCGATCCTCGAGATTGCGGCGAAGATCAAACTGCCTTTTGAAGAACGAATCCTGACGCGGCATGACCTTTTCAATGCGGAGGAAGTTTTTTTGACCGGGACTGCGGCCGAAGTGATTCCGGTTGTAAAGATCGACGGACGCAAGATTGGAGAAGGGCAACCGGGCAAGATTACAAACCTGTTGCTCAAGGATTTTCATGAATTAACGCATAAAGACGGTGCGCGTTACAGCCTTTAAATTGAGGCTAGAAAAACTCTTATGATCTGCAATGTCTGCGGTACCAAAGAAGCAACGATTCATCTGACCGAAGTGATGAATGGTCAGATGTCTGAAGTCCATATTTGTGAATCTTGCGCGGAAGAAAAGGGCACTGAATTTAAAACCTATTTTAATTTCGGAGATCTTCTGGCGGGAGTTCCGGGTATCGAAGGGCTGATGGAAGGTGTGGGCAAAAAAACACCGCTGGTATGCAAGGATTGCGGGATGACTTATGAAGAGTTTGGCAAGAGCGGTCGCTTGGGTTGTGCGGAATGCTATCAGGCTTTTCAAAAACCTCTCGTGGCATTGATCAAACAAGTGCAGCGGGCGAATTATCATGTAGGGAAAAAGCCATCCCGGATTGCCAAAGATGTCAGGAATGTTCATGACCTGAGACAACTTCAGGAAAAGCTCCGGAAAAGCATTCAGATGGAACAATTTGAAGAAGCTGCGCGTTTGAGGGATGCCATCAAACAGGCCGAGGAAAAAACGAAAAAAGGGAAAAAGACAAAAGATGAGTGAGGTCGATCGATTTCTTAATCAACCGGTGAATTGGTTGAAATCCACAGGTCCGGAAAGTGATGTGGTCATCAGCTCGCGTTTGCGCATGGCGAGGAATTTGAAAACGTTTCATTTTTCAGGGCGCCTGGTGGCTGAAAAACGAGCGGACCTGATCCGGGAAGTTGGTGATGTGGTGAGAAACTCCAACTTTCTCAAAAAGGCATCTTATATTTTGGTGGATGGACTTTGCGAACTCGACCGGCAATTTCTCTTAGAACGGCATCTTGTCAGTCGGGAACTGATTGCCGAGGAAGGCAAATGTGCGGTTGCGATCACACCGGATGAAATGGTCAGTCTGATGGTGATCGAGGAAGATCATCTCCGGCTTCAGGTTTTTCAGTCTGGCCTTAATCTTTTGGAAACATGGCGGATCGCGGATGAAATCGATACGGAGCTTGAGAAAAAACTGGAATTTGCGTTCGATGCGACCCTCGGCTATTTGACAGCTTGTCCCACGAATGTCGGCACCGGTCTCCGGGCCTCATGCATGCTTCACCTGCCAAGCCTTGTACTGACGAAACAAGTGCATAAGGTGCTGCAGGCTTTATCTAAGCTGAATCTTGCGGTGAGGGGACTTTATGGCGAAGGGACGCAGGCAAGCGGCAATTTCTTCCAGTTTTCGAATCAGATCACCTTGGGACAGCCGGAAGAAGAAGTCATCAATAATCTAGAAGGAGTGATCCGTCAGGTCATTACACATGAACGCGAAGCCCGGGAATATCTCAAGAAAAAAAGAAAATCAAAAATGGAAGATCAAATATGGCGTGCCCTGGCGGCTTTAAAGGCAGCGCGTCTGATGTCGTCTTCCGAAGCCATCCAGTTGCTTTCACTTGTGCAGGTCGGCGTGGACGTCGGGATTCTTCAAGGGCAAGTGACCCATACGGACCTGAATCAGCTTTTTCTTTTGATCCAACCGGCTCATTTGCAGAAGACAAATGGCAAGGAACTGAATACGACGGATCGTGATGCTTTTCGCGCCGATCGTATCCGGGAATATTTTTCTAAGGTTGTTCTTTAAATCCAATGCAGCGGGAGGCGGAAGTTATGAAAAAGTTTTTTGGCGTCTTCGCACTAGTTATTTTGTCCCATGGCAGTGTCTTTGCGGAGGATATCGAGGCTCAATCCCGTATCAGCCAAGTGACGGTTTATTCGTCGAGCGCTTTTGTAACCCGCTCGGCCAAGATCCCTCTGCCGCCAGGGGATAGCCGTGTTATTTTTGCCAATATCATTCCGGACATCGATGAGAATTCCTTGAGGGTTAAAGGAAAAGGTTCCGCCGAGGTAAAAATACTTGGGGCCCAAGTGAAACGGGCATATACCGAAGAGGCTCCTGCGGAAAGAGTCCAGCAGCTTCAGGCTCAAATTCAGAGTATGGAAGACCAGCATGCGAAGCTTGACAATGAAAAACTAGTTCTTACCGAGGAAAAACAATATCTCGATTCCGTGCGTCTCTATGCAAACCAGCAGATCCCAAAGGATCTGGTGACCAAAATGCCTCCGGCGCAGGAACTTGAAGCAACACTGAATTTTCTGGGTGTGAAATTAAGAGCAAATTTTGATCGAGGACAGGAGATCGACATTGCGCTTCGTGAAGGCCGGAAAAAACTTGACGCACTCAAGCGGCAACTAGGGGAAATCTCGGGTTCAAGCAGGAACGTCAAACGTTCGATCGTCGTCGAGATCGAAGCTGCTAAGGCGGGCGATCTCGAGTTTGAAGTTTCTTATATGGTAAACGGAGCATCTTGGAATGCAGTTTATGATGCACGGACTGATTTTGAGAGGTCCGAGGTCGAACTTGTTTCTCATGCAGTGGTACGGCAAAGTTCCGGAGAAAATTGGGAAGATGTGGCGTTGGTGCTTTCCACAGCCCAAGTCTCGGTCAGCGGGAAAATGCCGGATGTGAATTCCTGGTTTATCCGTCCCTATCAACCCCCAGTGCCTCTTCAGCGTAATAAGATGTATGCCGACAAATCGGAGCACCTTATGTCGATGGAAAGTGCCGTTGGCGTAGCAGGTTCTGCGCCGGCAGCATTGGCTGTCCATGTTCCCGAGAAGAGAGCTGTTGCGGAGAATCTTTACGCTATGGCGGAAGCCAAAGGTGTTTCCGTATCCTACAAGTTGACTCGGACAGCAACGATCAAAACCGATGGAACGGATCACAAATTGCCTGTTTCTTCTCAAATATTAAAGGCAAGCTTTGAGTATTCCGCCTATCCTCGCATAACGCCTTTGGCGTATCTCAGGAGTCTTGTGACCAATGCCAAAGACTTGCAACTGCTCGGGGGCCATGTGAATGTATTTTTTGAAGGGGATTTTGTCGGAACTTCCTGGATCGAAAGCATTGCCCCTGGCCAGGAATTCGATCTTTATATGGGGTCGGATGAGAATGTAAAAATCAAGCGGGAACTGCTAGAAAAGAAGGCCGATGATGTTCTGTTGGGCGGGATTCCGTCTCCGAATCGAAAAATGATTTATAAATACAAGCTTACGGCCGAAAATTATAAAACCAACGCCATCAAGATGCACCTTTTTGAAGCGATTCCTGTTTCCGAAGATGAGCGGATTAAGGTCAAAGTGACCCAACTCAGTGTAGAGCCGAAGCAAAAGGACTGGAAAGATAAAAAAGGGATTTGGCGATGGGAACTTCAATTGGAACCAAAGGCAAAGCAGGAAATTTTTTATACATGTACCGTGGAATTTCCGCGGGATATGCGTGTGGAAGGACTTGAGTAATGCTTATTTTTTATCATAGGACTAGATCCGGAGGTTAAAAATGTTTGATCGTTTTACAGAAAGAGCACGCAAAGTCATTATCCTCGCCAAGGAAGAGGCAAAAAGATTTAATCACGATTATATCGGGACGGAACATATTCTGCTTGGACTCATCAAGGAAGGGGAAAGTGTTGCCGCAGCTGTTCTTCAGAACCTAGGCCTTTCGCTTGACACAATCCGTTTGGAAGTTGAAAAACTCGTTCAGTTTGGTCCCAGTACGGTTGTTTCCGGAGATATCCCTTTTACGCCGAAGGCTAAAAAAGTGATAGAACTCGCCATGGATGAAGCGCGTCGTCTCGGACACAACTATATCGGGACAGAACATTTACTTCTTGGACTCATCAAAGAAGGTGAGGGTGTGGCCAGCCATGTGCTGATGAATGTCGGGCTTGATCTCAATAAAGTCCGGGCCGAGGTGATTAAACTTTTAGGGTCGACGACCCCGAGCGGAGAACCCGGGATGCCTCCTCCGGGAATGGGACCCGGCGGCGGAAGTAAAGCTAAAACAAAGACGCCGGCTCTGGATGCTTTTGGCCGGGATTTGTCCCAACTTGCGCGCGAAGGGAAATTGGACCCGGTGGTGGGTCGAGCGGATGAAATTGAACGCGTGATCCAGATTTTGGCACGGCGCACCAAAAATAACCCGGTTCTTTTGGGTGAAGCGGGTGTCGGAAAAACGGCGATCGTGGAAGGTTTAGCGCAAAAAATCATTGCAGGCGATGTGCCGGAGATCCTGATCGATAAGCGCATTGTGGTATTAGATCTTGCGCTGATGGTGGCCGGAACGAAATACCGCGGTCAGTTCGAAGAACGTATCAAGGCCGTGATGGATGAAATCCGTCGCACGGATAACGTCATGATTTTTATTGATGAGTTGCATACACTTGTCGGTGCCGGAGGCGCGGAAGGAGCAATCGATGCGTCGAATATTTTAAAACCGTCACTTTCCCGAGGCGAAATTCAATGCATCGGGGCCACAACGCTTGATGAATACCGGAAATATATCGAAAAAGACGCGGCCTTGGCGCGCCGGTTTCAGACCGTGGTGGTGGATCCGCCGTCCGTCGATGATACGATTCAGATTTTGAAAGGATTGCGGGATAAATATGAGGCGCATCACCGTGTTAAGATTACGGATGAAGCCTTGGCGGCTGCCGCAAAACTTTCGGACCGCTATATTGCCGGCCGTTTTCTTCCGGACAAAGCGATCGATATCATCGATGAAGCGGCTTCGCGCGCCAGGTTATCCGTAACAACCCTGCCGAAGGATTTAAAAAAAGTGGAAACCGAGATCGAATCGTTGCGTCGGGAAAAGGAAGCTTCCATCAAAGCGCAGGATTTTGAAAAAGCCGCCAGGATGCGTGACGAAGAACGCAAGGCCAAGGAAGAACTCCAGAGAATGAAAAAAAGCTGGAAGGAATCCAAATCTGAAGTGGAGATTCAGGTCAATGAAGAAGACATTGCCTTTGTGGTTTCAAAGTGGACCGGTGTGCCGCTGGCCCGGCTGGAAGAAAAAGAAACAGCGCGGCTTCTGAAAATGGAAGAAGAGTTGCACCAGGCGGTTATCGGCCAGGATGAGGCGATTCGCGCGATTTCGAATGCGGTTCGCCGTTCCCGTTCCGGTCTTCGCAACCCGCGCCGTCCCATCGGGACTTTCATCTTTTTGGGACCTACGGGCGTTGGCAAGACGCTCCTCGCCCGCGCTTTGGCCTCTTTCATGTTTGGAGACGAGGATGCGGTGATTACAGTGGATTGTTCCGAATATAGCGAGAAGTTCAATGTATCGCGGCTTGTGGGAGCCCCTCCTGGATATGTTGGCTATGAGGAAGGTGGGCAGCTGACGGAAAAAGTGAGACGCCGCCCTTATTCCGTGGTGCTTTTGGATGAAATTGAAAAAGCTCACCCGGATGTTTTTAACATTCTTCTCCAATTGATGGAAGAAGGGCGTTTGACGGATTCGTTCGGCCGCAAGGTGGACTTTCGCAACACACTTCTGATCATGACCTCCAATGTCGGTGCGGATCTCATCCGGAAACAGGGGGATTTAGGTTTCCAACCGCAAAAAGAGGAAATGAATTATGAAAGATTGAAGCAGAAACTCTTGGACGAGACGAAGAAGGTTTTTCGTCCGGAATTTTTAAATCGTGTAGATGATATCATCGTGTTTCATCCTTTGTCGCGGCAGGATCTTGAGCAGATCATCCATATTGAATTGAAAGAAGTCATGGATCGGCTCAAAGATAAGAAGATGGATATTACGCTGTCCGACGAAGTTCTTAAATTCCTTATTGATCAAGGGTATGACCCTGTTTTTGGGGCTCGTCCGCTGAAACGGACGATCCAGCGTTATATAGAAAACGTTCTTGCAGAGGAAATCCTTGAAGGAAAATTTCAGGAAGGCGATAAAATACGGGCGGAACTTCGGGGCGAAAGAGTTGTCTTCGAAAAGGCGACATAAAGTAGAGAGTTCGTTCCCATGCATTTTACCCTGAAAATCATTTTGCTTATTTTCATCCTTGCGTTTCTGCTGGGTGCATTTTTTTTAAATACACTTCTTGCGCGCATAGCCTCCTCCGAGGAATTCAGGCATTTTGCGGAACAGAAAGTGGGCGAGTACCTGAAGGCCAAGGTCAATATTGGTGAGATACGTCCGTATCGTTTTAACCAGATTGCAATCGATAAAATCATCATTGAAACGCCTTCGGTTCAGGGCGCTTCTCAGTTTGTTCACATTGAACGGTTGTTTTTTCGCTACCATTGGAATCAACTTTGGAACCGGCGTTTTGACGCACCTGCAGGCGTTGTTTTAAAAAACCCCGCAATCCTGATCGATCAGAATCACTTCCCCTACCATTTTTTTGAAAATGGTAATCCCAAAACCGCAGGACTTACCATGCCTTCGCTCGATTTTAAAGGCGGTGAAATCCGTTACCTTCTCCCTTCAGTGAATAAGGAAATTTTGCTGACGGAGGTAGCGGGGAAAATGATGCCGGCTTTGGACCAAACAGTCCAGGTCGATGTCCGTGCCAAAGTCTCCGGTTTTTTGAAGGGGACCGTGCGTATTTGCGGGACGATTCAATCGAACAAAAGCTCTCATAACCTTAGTATGGAACTGGAAGATATGAGTTTTTCAAATGATATCCCGGTGCCTTTGACGGAAATGAAGGGAAAAGTCCGGTGGGTGGATCAGGATCTTTTTTTCGATGATCTTCAGGCAAACCTGCACGGTTGGCAGACCGCACTGACAGGTTCGTTTTTGAATCACCAAGGACAGCCAGCAATCACGCTGCATGCGAGAGTCGGCAAGGGAACTCCATGGTTCAAACTAGACTTTTCGTTAAATCTTCTCGAGAGAAAATTCGAAGGAGTTTTTCAACCCGCAGCCGGGACGGCGTCCAATTTTAGGGGGAATGTGTTTCGTAAGGGAAAAAAGTTTCTGATGGAGTCTTTTTGGGTGGATCCCGGTTACCATGGACGCGGGGAGTGGGATTTTGCGACCGGAAATTACGAACTCATTTTTGAAAAAGGGACAAAAAGATTGGCGGTACACTCTAATTTGAGGGGATTGGAGTTTGTGCTTTATTTTCATTTGGATCACTGGCGCGTCTTGGGTCTTGATCTGGTAACGCAAGGAAAGCTTTTTCTTCGCCACCTGACACCGCATTGGCGCAGCAAAGAACTGCTTTTTAGGGGCAATTTTGAAACGGATTATTTTATTTTGGAGAGGCAGCCCTTTGAAGATTTAAAAGGAACATTTGAATTAAGTCCGTACGGTATAACGAATCTTCGTACTTCGTGGGGGACGGCGTTTCAAATGGCTGGGCAGGTGGTTTTTCTTGGCAAAAAACCGAAGATAAAATGCCTTCTGCGTGTTTCCGATTTTAATTTAGGATTGGTCCATGAATTTGCTTCCAAGCCGCTGCCGAAAGAACTGGGCGGATTTCTGGACGGGAAGTTATCCATCGAAGGGGAAATGAATAAGCCTGAAATTACGGGCACTTTTAATGTCCAAGACGGAAAATGGGGACGGCTGCGTTATGATCGTGGTATCATTCGCTTTCGCGGATTTCCACCCTACTTTCCGATGGAAGGTTCTAAGATCCTCAAAGGGCGGAGTACTTTTTTTCTAACGGGTGCGATTGATTTGAAGCTTGACAACGTTTTTGCGGGCGTAAAAATAGAGACGCCGGATCACTTGGTGATCTGGAAAGGTCTGGAGGCCACTCTTCATGAAGCAGACAGAAGCGTGGAACTGAACCGTTCAAAGCTGGGGAAGTGGGGGGAGTTATCTGTTTTTGAGGCGGAGACTCATGAAAGTAATGCGACAGAAAAAACAGGAGGATTAAAAGACTCTGAAGACGAAAACGTGGTACAATTCGGACCCAAATTAAAATTTTAAAGATTCTTGTGCTCGTTTTCATTTAATAGCTTCACAAAAGCGGCAATGTTAACTTGTGCATCGTCGTTATCGGCATCAAGGCCGAAACGATAAATGCCTGAGCAAAAAACTTGGTAAATTCGGTTTCAACTCAATCGTAAGGAATGGTATGTCTCATTTTAAAGATCTGAAAAGATACGTCTCAGTTCGCGAATGGTTTGAAAAATTCGGTGTTTTATGCCTTCGGTTTTTTAAAAATGCAGGCGGCATTTCGATTCTTTTTTGCGATACCTGTTTCTTGCTTTGGATCAAGGGTTTTCGCTGGAATACGACGCTGGACCAAATGAACAAAATCGGGGTGATGTCTCTTCCGCTTGTTTTTTTGACGTCCCTTTTTACCGGCATGGTGCTTGCTTTGCAAGGGGCCTATCAGCTCAGGTTGTTTGCGGCCCAGCAATTCACCGCCGATCTCGTGGCGCTTTCGACGGTTCGCGAATTGGGGCCGGTGCTTACCGCCATGGTCGTTGCCGGGCGCGTCGGTGCTTCGATTGCGGCAGAACTTGGTACGATGAAAGTCACGGAACAAATTGATGCTTTGAAGGCCCTGGCGGCCAATCCCGTACAGTACCTTGTGATCCCGCGGTTTGTGGCCGGATTTACCATGCTTTTTGTTTTGACCGTCTATGCAGATTGGATTGGCATGTTCGGTGGCTATCTGATCTCCGTTTTTAAGCTTGGCATGAGTTCCTCCCAATATATCAAAAGAAGCTTTCATGCGATGTTGGTTAAAGACGTGATCACGGGACTCATTAAGGCTTTTTTCTTCGGGGGGATCATCTCTGTGGTTGGCTGTTATTTCGGTTTTCAAGCCCGCGGCGGGGCCGAAGGCGTTGGGCGCGCGACAACTTTGGCAGTGGTTGTTTCTTTGATTATGGTGATTGCATTTGACGCATTATTTACCGCGATTTTTTATTTCGTTTAAGTGAGAGGCTGATGATTCAAATCCAAGGCGTGCATAAATGGTTCGGGACGAATCATGTCCTTCGGGGTGTTGACCTGACCATTAAAGATGGAGAAACGTTGGTGATCATCGGGCGTTCTGGCTGCGGGAAAAGTGTCCTTCTGAAACATATTATGGCGATCCTGGAGCCGGATGAAGGTGACATCAAGATCGATGGCCATTCCATGTTCTCCATGCTGCCTACGGAACAGGATCAATTCCGTTTGCAGCTCGGTATGTTGTTTCAAGGCGCCGCACTTTTTGATTCATTAACCGTCTGTGAGAATGTCGGGTTTTCGCTTTTTGAACACACAAACTTATCTGAAGATATTATCGTCCAGAAGGTTCGCGAAAAATTAAGTCTTGTGGGATTACAGGGTATTGAAGAGCATAAGCCCGCGAGTCTTTCGGGAGGTATGAAAAAAAGGGTTGGTTTAGCACGGGCGATTTGCAATGAACCTAAGATTATTCTTTATGATGAACCGACCACGGGTTTGGATCCGATCAATGCGGACGTCATCAATGACTTGATCCTCCGGATGCAGGCGCAACTGCAAGTGACTTCGATCGTAGTGACGCATGACATGATAAGCGCCTATAAGGTGGCGGACCGGATTGCCATGCTTTATGAAGGCCGGATCATCGGTGTCGGGACGTCCGATGAAATCAAAAATTCCGAGGATCCCATTATTCAGCAATTCATTACCGGATCAGCCAAAGGGCCGATCACGGATAGGCATCAAGAAACGGAGCCATTATGAAAAAGAAAACAAATGAGACGGCGGTGGGTGTTTTTGTGGTGGTGGGTTTTATCTTACTGACGATGGTAGTGTTTTTTATCAGTGGCGCCTATTTCGTCCGGCCGGGTTACAAAATCAATGTGATGTATTCCTTTGTCAGTATCCTTGACAAAGGAGCTCCGGTGCGAATGGCCGGGGTTCGCGTCGGTGAAGTGAGTAAAGTGGATCTTATGTATGACGTGAAAAAACAAATCACACGCGTGAAGGTCAAACTTTTTATTGAAAAGGGCATTGAAATCAGGGAAAATTATGATTTCATGATCCAAGGCACGCACGTTTTGAGCGAGCCGCATATCGAAATCAAGCCAAAGCCGGGGAATTTTCCCGTCTTGCGCAAAGGCGCTACCGTGGAAGGCGTGAACTTGGTTGCGGTGGAGGAGCTTATTGACAGGGCCCATGAGATCTTAAGCTCTCTTTCGGCAATCATGAACAAAGCCAAAACAGAAATCGGCAGTGACAAGACCATGCAGGATCTGAAGGTTATGATCACTAATTTTTCGGAATTGAGCGTGGCCCTAAATGATTCCCTGAAGGGGGCCCATGGAAACGTGAAGCAGAGTCTTCAAAACATCGACGCCTCGAGTGCTTCGCTAAGTGCTATTCTCAGTCATGTTGAAAAAGGGGAAGGGACGGTTGGAAAGTTGCTGGTGAAGGATGATCTGTATAACGAAATGGATGCACTAGTAAAGGATGTTCGTGCGCATCCTTGGAAACTCTTAAAAAAGGATTCAACGAAGAAGAGGTTTCTCTTCTTTTAATATAAAACGATGAATATAAATACTGCGTTTTTAAACTTTTGTAGGTTCGCAGTAGGGTCCCGCGGGTCCTTTCAATTATGGAAACGCGGTGCTTACTATTTATTCTTACTAAATCAAAGGAGTCACTATCATGATTTTTGTCATACGGATTCTATTTATATTAGGTTGTACCGCGTTTGGTTATATTTCACAAATGCCTCGGCTTACGGCACTTCAAATCTCTCATGCGGGATGGATCGCAAGCGCCTTGGGGTTGGCGATTGGCGTCCTTTTTGTTTTATTTGATATCTTTTTCAAACAGTTCACTGTCCGTAACATCCTTTCCGTCATTTTGGGATTGGGGATTGGTCTTTTAACCCACCGTCTTCTCATGATTGTTGTTGCCTATGCCAACGTTCCGGCAGAGCCCATGAGTAATATCGTTTTAGCTTCTGCGATCATTTTCGCATATTTGGGAATCATCACGGTTTTGCGCGGTCAGGATGAGTTTACCCTCATGATTCCGTTTGTCCGGCTTGATTCCAAAGGCCCCGGCGAGGAATTGATCTTATTGGATACAAGCGTTATCATCGATGGACGTATCGCGGACATTGCGAATACCTATTTTCTTTCCGGTAAATTGATTCTTCCCAGGTTCGTGTTGAAGGAGTTGCAGCTTATTGCGGATTCTTCAGATCCTTTGAAGCGCAATCGCGGCCGAAGAGGGCTTGATGTGCTGAATGCAATTCAATCCAATCCCAACATCCAGGTCAAGATCCATGAACTGGATTTTCCGGAATTCAATACCGTGGATGCAAAACTGGTCAAAATGGGGCAGGTGCTTCAGGCCAAGGTTTTTACGAATGATTACAATCTTAACAAGGTCGCGGAGCTCCAGGGAGTGAAGGTCCTCAATATTAATGATCTTGCGAATGCCTTGAAACCGGTGGTCATGCCGGGTGAGGAAATGGAAATTAAGATCCTCAAGGAAGGGAAGGAACACGAGCAAGGAGTTGCCTATCTGGATGACGGGACGATGGTGGTGGTGGACAATGGGAAGCGCCGTTTGGGCCATGCGGTCAAAGTCACGATTACGAGCGTTTTGCAAACGCAGGCCGGCCGTATGATTTTTGCGAAGCTTTCTGATGATGGTGACCATCGCCAGGATCGCGGAGAGCGTTGGCGCGATAAAGGACATGATCCAAGGCGTCAGCGTAATGGTCACGATCGCCCCAATCATCAGAACTATCCGAATCCATCGAGTTTTCAGGGCCAAGAGGGAGGGAGGTGAGCCCCGTTGAAAATTCAACGGACCTCCTATGGAAATATCCTTAGTCGAGCATCCACGCGGTTTTGAGCAGTTTCTTATCTGTTCAAGTGATACAAATTTCCAACAGGGTAGATGAATGCGGATCTCCCTTGTTATCCCGGCAGCCGGGTTAGGCAGTCGTTTTTACCAGAGTCTTTCGGGATGGCAGCCTTTTGGAAAAACAGTTTCAAAAGCGGGAGTTCCTTCTCAGTCCAAGCTCTTTTGTGTTTTAAATGGGGAACCGATACTGCTCCGAACCCTTAAAGCATTTGATAAAATTCCTCAGATAAAAGAGATTTTGCTCGTCCTAAGTCCGGAAATGCGTCCGGAAGTGGGCAAGTGGATGCATGCTTTCCAAAAATCAAGAATCAAACTGATTTCCGGCGGAAAAACCCGTGCGGAATCCGTGTGGCATGCGTTGAGAAAAGCTTCGCCACGAAGCGACTGGGTCATGGTTCATGACGGGGCTCGTCCTCTCATTTCTTCTAAAGCGGTCAAAGATGTTTTGAGGGCTTCAAAGGGCTGGGACGGAGTGATCCTTGCAAAGAAAGTGGTTCCGACCATCAAAAAAGTTTTGACCGCGGACGGTCGCATTCAGGAGACCGTGGACCGGAACATGCTTTTTGAGGCCGAAACGCCGCAGTTGATCCGCCGGGATTTATTGTTCAAGGCGTACACCCAGCATCCCAAAGCGCTTCAGGTGACGGATGAGGCGAGTCTTTTGGAAATGGTTGGTGCCCGAGTTCGTGTGGTAGCGCATGATGGTTGGAATCCCAAACTGACGACACTGCAGGATTTACTGTTGGCAAAAGCGATGTTGGAAAAAGACCCTGCGCCTCAAGTTCGAGTCGGGATCGGATTCGACACGCACCGGCTGGTTAAAGGCCGTAAGCTTTATTTGGGAGGCATCGTGGTACCATCCCCCAAAGGTTCTCTTGGGCATTCGGATGGAGATGCCCTTCTTCACGCGATCGCGGACGCGATACTCGGAGTGATCGGAGCGGGCGATATCGGCGAATGGTTCTCTGACCGCAATCCGAAGTTTAAAAACATTCGCAGCACCAGAATCCTTAAAACGATTCTTGGCGAAGCGAGGCGGCGAGGTTGGGAGCCTTATCACGTAGACACTAATATTATTTTACAGTCGCCGAAGCTTGGACCTTATAAACAAAAAATCAGGAAGAGCGTGACTCACTGTCTCAAAATACCGGAAAAAGATGTTTCTATCAAAGCTCGGACTCGAGAAGGACTGGGACCCGAAGGAAAAGGGTTGGCGGTAACTTGCGAGGCTGTGGTGAGTATGAGAAAGGTTGAGGGATGATCAGACTTCATAATACGCTTTCGGGAAAATCGGAAGAATTCAAGCCGCTCCAAGCCAACGAAGTCACGCTTTATACCTGCGGGCCGACGGTCTACAACTACGCGCATATCGGCAATTTCCGGACATTTGTGTTCGAAGACCTGCTTCGCCGCTTTCTTGAGTTGAAAGGTTTCAAGGTCAAGCACGTGATGAATATTACGGATGTGGATGATAAAACTATCACGGGCGCGGCCAAAGAAAAGAAAACACTTCAGGAATACACCGCTTTTTATACGCAGGCTTTTCTGGAAGATATGAAAACGCTGAACATGCTTTCGCCAACGCTTCAGCCGCACGCGACGGATTCCATTCCTGATATGATTGCGCTCATTGATCAACTCATAAAAAAAAGCATTGCTTATCAAGCGGAAGACAAATCGATTTATTATCGCGTTTCCAAATTCGAACGCTACGGCAGTCTTTCCAAAAAAAAACTGGACGGCAATATCGCCGGCGCGCGCGTGGCTGTGGATGAATATGAAAAGGAAGAAGGCGCAGATTTTGTGCTTTGGAAAGCGGCCAAAGAAGGGGAGCCGTCCTGGGATTCTCCGTGGGGTAAAGGCCGTCCTGGGTGGCATATCGAGTGTTCCGCGATGTGCATGCGGCATCTCGGAGAAACGATCGATATTCACGCCGGCGGTGAAGACCTTGTGTTCCCGCATCACGAAAACGAGATCGCGCAATCCGAGGCGGCGACCGGAAAACCGTTCGTGAATTACTGGCTCCACGCAAAGCATCTTCTCGTGAATAATGAAAAAATGTCCAAATCCAAAGGCAATTTCTTCACGCTCCGTGATCTTCTGGCCAAAGGCTATGACCCCATGGCCATCCGTTACACGCTCTTGTCCGTTCATTACCGTCATTCGCTTAACTTTACTCTGGAAAGTTTAAAAGAAGCCCGGGAAATCATTGAGAAATTAGATAATTGTTTCTGGGCTTGCGTCAGCCGACTCGGACGAACTTCTTATCCTGCATGTGATCCGACTTATTGGCAGAACATGATTTGCGGCCCTGCTTTTGATGAGATGACGAAGTGGATGGGAGATGACTTGAATGTCTCTGCCGTTTTCGCCGAGTTCTTTGAGATTGTCACTGAAATTAATAAAAATTTGGATAAAATGGACGAACAGGGGTTGAAAGCGTGTATTGAATTTTTTAAAACGGCAGACCGCTTGTTTGGTTTTGATATCGCGTTCCTTGAATCTATCCCTCGGGATGTTGTGAAAAAACTCAAACAGTATTCGGATGCTCGAAAAGAAAAGAACTTTGCAGGTTCGGATGCATTGCGTAAGGAGATCGAAAAACTTGGCTGGCTTGTCAAGGACGGCCGCCCTGGCGAACCCTCCACCGTCAAAAAAATCCGAAGGACTTGGGATATTAAAAAATGAAAAAAGGGTATTTCATCACATTCGAAGGCGCGGAAGGGAGCGGGAAGAGTACGCAGATACGTAATGCTGTTGCATTTCTCAAGAAACAAGGCTATTCCGTGTTGATGCTGCGGGAACCGGGCGGGACGCGGATCAGCGAGGCTATCCGGAGCATTCTTCTCAATAAAGAGCTGACCGAAATGGCGGATGTGACGGAACTCTTGCTTTATTTGGCGGCAAGGGCCCAGATCGTCCGCGAAAAAATCCTGCCGGCGCTCAAAAAAGGAAAAGTCGTGATCTGCGACCGTTTTGAGGATTCGACGTGGGCTTATCAAGGATTCGGCCGCAAGATCCCGATCCCAGCGATCGAACAGGCAAGCCGGCTGGTGCGCGGCAACTTGAAGCCGGATCTGACTTTTGTTCTGGACGTGGATACAACCCAAGGGCTCAAACGAGGCGGACGGCATGACCGGATCGAACGTGAGGCGCTTAGCTTTCACAGACGTGTGCGCCAAGGTTTTTTGACGCTTGCCAAGAAAAACCCGAATCGTATGGTGGTATTGGACACCGGCAAACCGCTGGAGTGGGTCACTCAAAAAGTACGGGAAAGGCTTGAACGTGTTTTTGGCAAATAATACACAGAAATTAGCAGCCCGCATCCTTGAGGCGCATATCAAGGAAAACCGTGTCGCATCGTCCTATATATTCAGCGGCCGCGAAGAGAATTCCATCACGGCCGAGATGGACACGGATCAGGGGAGTGCAGACATCAAAGAAACCTTTGCGGTCGCGTTTGCGTGCGCCCTGGAAAATGGAGCAAAGAAACTTTTCGGATTTGAGGATTCCTTGATTTTACAGCGGATTTGCAATCGCAATTATCCGGATGTTCGTTGGCTCGGAGAAGACCGGGACGCGCGCTCGATTAAAATCGAAGCCGTGCGCGAGGTGATTCAGTGGGCGTATCGGAAGCCGTACGAAGGATCTTGGAAAATCTGTATGGTCGTGAAGGCCGAGCGCCTTACGGAAGAGGCCGCAAACGCGTTTCTAAAAACCTTGGAAGAACCGCCTGAACGTACGGTTTTTTGTCTTCTGGTAGAAGAGAAGGGGCACCTTTTGGAGACGATCCAGTCCCGTTCCTTTGAAATCCGTCTCATGGCTGCGGCAGTTCAACCGACGCATGCGGGCCTTAGTTCTTTGGAGGCTTTGCCGGTTCGCGAGATCTTTGAAACGTACGCGACTCTGCCGCGGGAAGAGGCCAAACAAAAACTGGACGGGCTCATGTCCTTATCACGTGAAAAAATCTATGAGCTTGCATCAGAAAAGAAGGATCCAGCCGAAAATATCCAGCGATGGATCGAAGCCATGGACTTACTTTATGATTCCAAAGCCGCGCTGGATATGAATGTGAACCAGAAGCTGATGGCCACGCGCTTGGCCATGCGTCTCCGGCGGCTATTTCCGTCCCAGAAAGTGTTTATGTGATGACAAAGACGTATTATTTGACAACGCCAATCTACTATGTGAACGGCAAACCGCATATCGGGCATGCCTACACGAGCATTTTGTGCGACACGTTCGCACGCTTTCACCGGATGCTTGGAGAGCCGGTATTTTATATTACCGGGACGGATGAACACGGGATCAAGGTCCAGAAAGCCGCGCAGGAACAGAAAAAAGAGCCGAGGGCCTTTGTGGACGAGATCGTGCCGCAGTTCAAGGAGCTATGGCGCGTGATGGGGATCCAATATGACTATTTCATTCGTACGACCGACGACGATCATAAAAAAGTAGTTCAAAAAATTTTGGCGGACCTCGAAAAAAAAGGGGATATCTATAAAGCCAAGTATCAGGGTTGGTATTGCACGCCGTGCGAATCGTTCTGGACGGAATTGCAGCTCAAAGACGGAAAGTGTCCGGATTGTAATCGCGCGGTGGATCGACTTGAAGAGGAAAATTATTTTTTCAAGCTTTCCAAATACCAGGCATGGCTCATCCAGTACATCGAAGATCATCCCGCATTTATCCAGCCGGAATACCGGAAAAATGAAGTGCTCGGTTTTCTCAAGGAACCGCTCGAAGATCTTTGCATCACGCGGCCCAAGGCCCGTCTTACATGGGGGATCGAATATCCCGGCTCAAAAGACCATGTGGTTTATGTGTGGTTTGACGCGCTTGTCAATTATGTGACCGGTGCCGGGTATCTTCAGGATGATAAGAAATTCAAATCGCTTTGGCCCGCGGATATCCATCTTGTGGGGAAAGATATCCTTCGCCAGCACGCCGTGTTTTGGCCGATCATGCTCAAAACCATGGGTGTGGAAATGCCGAAACTCGTGTTTGCGCACGGCTGGTGGCGGATTGGAGGCGCGAAGATGTCGAAGTCGGTCGGGAATGTCGTGGATCCAATCGCGATCGTTCAGAAATACGGCAGCGATGTGCTCCGTTATTTTCTGTTAAACGAAGTGACGCTCGGTCTGGACGGTACTTATTCCGAGGATCTCTTGGCGGAGCGTTACTCAAGCGATCTTGCGAACAGCCTCGGAAATCTTTGGCACAGGACAGCTTCCATGATCGAAAAATATTTTGAAGGGAAGGTTCCGCAGGGGAAGCAGGAAAGCCGTTTTTATGATCCCAAGGGCTTGTGGGAGGATGTTTCAAAGGCGATCCTTTCCTATGACCCGCGTGAGGCCGTGGCTCGGATTTGGGCCGTCATTACCCGGGCCAATCAGCGTGTGGAAGAAACAAAGCCTTGGATCCTGGCCAAAGACGTTTCGAAAAAAGGAGAACTGGCGGACGTGCTTTTTAATTTGGCAGACAGTGTGGCTCATGTGGCGGTCCTGTTGCAGGCATTCATGCCGGACACTGCGCACAAAATGCTGAACCGGTTGAAAATGACTCATGGCGAGACAATCGGTCATGTGTCTGAATTTTGCAAGCCGCTTGTCACTGCGGGAACCGTTCTCGAAAAAGGAGAGCCGCTTTTTCCTCGGTTTGAAGAGAAAAAGTCATGAATTTGCCCGGGTTAACGGACACCCACCTTCATCTGCACTTTCCTCAATATGATGCGGATCGTGCCGAGGTGATTCAGCGTGCTTTAAAAAACGGATTTTCTTTTCTCATCAATATCGGCACGGATCTCGAAGATTCCCGGAGGGCGATTGCCATCGCGGAAGAATATCCAGAAGTTTATGCCGCGGTCGGTTATCACCCGCATGAGACGAAAACCGCCAATCCCGAGGATCTGGAGGAGCTCGCGAAGCTTCTCGCGCATCCCAAGGTTGTGGCGATCGGCGAGGTGGGACTCGATTATTTTCATGATCACTCGCCGCGGGATGTTCAGGAAAAACTCTTCCAGACGTTTCTGGATTGGTGCAAGCAATATCAAAAACCCATCATCATCCATTGCCGTGATGCCTACGCTGATCTTTTACGGACTCTCCGAGGAACAGGACAGACGTCTTTTCGAGGCGTGCTCCATTGTTTTTCTTCAACGGCTGAAACAATGATGCAATTCTTGGAGTTGGGGTTTTATATCGCCTTTGGGGGCGCTTTGACCTATAAGAAAAATGACAGTTTGCGGGAAGCTTGCAGGCTTTGTCCCGAAGACCGGCTTCTTTTAGAAACGGATGCGCCTTATCTGGCACCTCAATCGAAACGCGGGCAGCGGAATGAGCCGCTTTTTATGATGGAAACCGCGGAATTTGCGGCGGGATTGCGAGGAGTTTCTACGGAAAAAGTTGCGGCATCGACCACAGTGAATGCGAAAAGACTTTTCGGTTTATGATCAAAGATATCTGTCATTTCTTCAAGACGGAGAAAAAATATTTTTGGCTCCTTCTCGCCATTTTTTCCTTTTATGCCTTTTTCCTATTTGGATCCCAATCCAGGAATCATCATGCCAAGTTGCTTCCTTCCAAAGAAATCGTGAAATTTAACCAAACCGAACAAAAGTGGGATGCTGAGATGAGCCGGGAACAAGGATTTGCGGAGTTTGCGAGACGCCAGCCTCGCTTAGCATTCCTTTTTGAAATTATGGTCCTCTTTTTTGCCGGGGGTTTTTTGGTCGGGTGCGTCATCGATGTCCTGTTTTTGGCAAGCGCCTCATTTCGCGGCCGGTGGGAATCCCGTAGCCCGCCGGGGGACTCGCCGAAGACTTTTTCGATTCTTTTGAAGGTGGTAATACTTTTTGTTTTCTGGGGAATTGCCTTGAGCTTTCTGATGGGAATTATCGAAACGGTTTTTCCCAAAGGGGTCTCGGAGAATTTTTTTATGATCTTGCATACGCTGATCATGAACCTCGTCTGTTTTTATTTTATGATCCGATTCGTGAAGCATTCCGGCGGTAAGTGGCAGGATCTCGGGCTCAGCATTCCGGATTCCGGACTTTTTCGTGAGGTTTGGATGGGCATTGTCGGTTATTTTAGTGTGCTTCCGGTGTTTTTGATTTCGCTGGTTATTTTGTTCGTGATCGCCAATATGCTTCACTATGAACCTCCGGCGCATCCAATCGTAAATGTTTTTTTAGAGGAAGAGAAACGGTCCCCGTTATTGATGGTTGCTTCAATTCTTTTAGGGACGTTGATCGGCCCGATTTTTGAGGAGATTTTTTTTCGTGGCCTCTGCTATCCCATTCTCAAGAATAGGTGGGGAAAATTCTGGGGGATGGTGCTGAGCGCCGCTTTTTTTGCCGGGATCCACTATTCGGGATTCGTATTCTGGCCGATTTTTATTCTTGGGATCGCATTGGCTTATCTTTATGAAAAACGCCGTTCCCTGATCGCCCCCATGACATTTCATGTCGTCAACAATACGATTTTCATATTCTACTTTTTCTTAATCAAGCAAGTGATAGGTGTGAAACTTCCTTAAAAATGATTGTTACTATTCTTTTGCTTCTGATAGCCATAACTATTCATGAGGTGGGCCATGGCTATGTCGCGCACCGGTTGGGAGACGACACGGCCAAGCGCCATGGAAGGTTGACGCTTAACCCGCTTCGGCATATCGATCCTTTTTGGACCGTCCTTTTGCCCGTGATGCTTTTTATGGCGACAAAGGGGAGCTTTATTTTCGCCATGGCAAAACCGGTTCCCGTTGATTTTTCCCAACTCAGGAATCCTCGCCGGGACATGGTCTGGGTGGCATTGGCGGGGCCTTTGACCAATATTTTACTTGCGACTGCGCTTGCCTTCTTGTTTCAAATTACCAATAATAATGTGTATGTGCTTTACGGGGTCTACATGAATCTGGGGCTTGCGCTTTTTAACCTCGTTCCAATCCCGCCGCTTGACGGTTCCAGGGTTCTGGCGGGCATGCTGCCGGCCCGCTGGGTCTTGCCGTACTTGAGACTGGAACGTTTCGGTTTTCTTTTGGTGGTGCTGTTTTATATGTCGGGTTTATTAATGCAATGGGTGGTCAGCGGCATGAATTTTTTCTGCTATCTGTTACAGATCCCAACGCTAACATAGGGGAGATTCCCTGAGGAGTTTATGCAAAATCTCAAAGTTCCGTTCTCGCCGCTTCATTTTCAAAATGATACGCTTTATCTTCTCGATCAGCGGAAGTTGCCTTTGCGTGAGGTCTGGGTCAGGTGCCGGGATTCCAGGGCCGTTTGGCAAGCCATCCGGACCATGGTCGTTCGGGGCGCGCCGGCAATCGGAGTAACGGCGGGTTATGGACTTTATCTCGGGATACGTACCTTCCAGGGCAATCGGAGAGCTTTTTGCCGGAAATTAGTCGAGCAAGCTAAGTATCTTGATTCTTCGAGGCCCACGGCCCGCAATTTGGCGTATGCGGTGGAACGGATCGTCAAAAAAGTTAACGCAAGCGAAGAATCCAATGTTCTTCGGTTGAAACGCAGGGTTCTGGAAGAAGCCCGCAACATCCATCAAGAGGATATTCTTATCAGTCGCAATATCGGGAAATACGGTTCACGTCTTTTTAAAAAAGGAGATTGCATTTTGACACATTGTAACGCCGGCGGTTTGGCGACTTCAGGATACGGGACAGCGCTTGCGGTGTTTTATGCCATGAAGGAAAAGGGTATTTCTTTCTCAGTTCTCGTGGATGAAACAAGACCGCTTCTGCAAGGCGCGCGGTTGACGGCTTGGGAACTTCAAAAGAGCAAAATCCCATCAACGCTCATCTGCGATAATATGGCGGCAAGTCTGATGCGCGCCGGGAAAGTCAACGGAGTTGTTGTGGGCGCGGACCGTATTGCCATGAACGGCGATACGGCCAACAAGATCGGGACGTATGGCGTTGCGGTGCTGGCGCACCATCACGGCATTCCGTTTTATATTGCGGCACCCAGCACAACGTTTGATCTCAACGCAAAGACCGGCAAAGATATCCCGATAGAGGAACGCGCGGCCGAAGAAGTCACCGAGCTTTTTGGCGCACGCACTGCGCCCCGGAATATGAAGGTTTACAATCCCGCATTCGATGTGACGCCGCATGAATTGATCCATGGGATTATCACCGAGGCTGGTGTTCTCCTCCCGCCTTTTACGCGTTCGATCAAAAAAATCAAGCAGCTTCTTTTAAAGTAATCGGTTTTCGAATTTCAAGTATGAAAATTACTCTTCAAGGGACGGAAGAAAGTCGAAGAAAAGGAGGGAATTATGGGACTAAAAGAAAAATTTTGCAAAATCGGTGAGAAATATCCGGATTGGACGAACGGGCTTGCGCATAACACCTGTCTTTTTTCTTCAGGCTGGATTATTGCGGCTTTTTTATTGCAATTATTTTTTAAACGTCAAGGGTCTATCGATATTCGGGAATACTCTTTGATCGGAGTCACCGTAAGTTTGGTGTTTTATAATGCGGGGCTGCTGGTTCACTGGATATCCCAAAAACGAAGCAAGCCACTTCCCAATGGCAAAACGACAGTCTAGGAAGCGGCAAGCGAAAGAAAACAACTGTAAGAATGAAAAAAAATTTTGCAAGAGACTGGCCGGTAATCAAATAAGTCCGGCGGTTTACCAAGTGCAGTTCAACAAAAACAATGAATGAATTCTCCTTTATCGAATATCTAAAAAAGACGATCCGAGTCCCTAACAGGATCCCTGTCGGAATTGGTGATGATGCAGCGGTGCTGAATATTGAAAAAGGCAAACAGCTGGTGGTTTCCACAGATGCGATTGTGGAGAATGTGGATTTTATATTAAAAACATCTGGCAGATGTTTGTCATTGCCAGCAAAGCGAAGCAATCTCAGAGATCGCCACGCTCCCAAGGGGCTCGCGATGACAGCTTTGAGTCCAGAGAAAATCGGGCGCAAGGCTTTGGCAATCAATCTCAGTGATATGGCCGCGATGGGGGCAAAACCAACCGCCTTTGTCATCACGATCGGGAAACCCTCTTATATTACTTCTCGATGGCTTGCGCGTTTTTATAAAGGATTGCTGAAACTTGCCAAACAATATCGCGTTTCGTGCGTCGGAGGCGATTTTTCAAGGTCCAAAGAGTTTTTTGCCAATGTCACGATCTTGGGGGAAGTTTCTTCCCATCATGTTGTGACCCGTTCCGGAGCCATGGTGGGGGACTGGATTGCGGTGACGGGAACTTTGGGTGGTTCCTTACTTCATCATCATTATGATTTTACACCGAGGATCTCGGAAGGTCTTTTTTTGGCCCAACATTTTACACCTACAGCCATGATTGACATTTCCGACGGTCTTTGCCAGGATTTGTCTCATATTTTGAAGGCATCCGGTGTGGGCGCGCGTTTGGATCTCGAACGAATTCCCGTATCAGCTGACTCAAAAAAAATGAGCCATGGGAATGCCAAAAAAGCGTTAACAAGAGCCTTGAGTGACGGAGAGGACTTTGAACTTTTAATGACCGTGCCGCCTTGGCAAAAGATGATGCTGGAAAAAAGCTGGAAGAAAAAATTTCCGAGCACTCCCTTAACCTGGATCGGGAAAATCGAAGGGAAGAAACCGTTGATCCATTGGCATTTTAATCAACAACCGGTGCCGGGGCCTCAGCTCTCCCAAAAAGGATACGCGCATTTTTGATATGAAAACCACTCCATCCGTCATCACTTCGTCTCCGGAAGAGACAAAAGCTTTTGCGAAGCATTTTGCGCGCACCTTAAAATTAGGAACCATTCTCTGCTTAGACGGCCAGCTTGGAAGTGGCAAGACCACTTTCATCAAAGGGCTGGCTGAAGGATTGGGTCTCAAGCATTCTGAGGAAGTCAAAAGTCCGACCTTTGTCCTGATGCATATTTATAAGGCCAAAGTGCCGCTTTATCACTTTGACTGTTACCGGCTAGAGTCTTCGGAGGAACTCGAGAATATCGGATTTGAAGATTTTATCAACGATCCTCAAGCCATTTCCTGCATCGAATGGGCCGACAAGGCGAAAGGCCTCATTCCTGCTTCCGGGCGCCATTTGCGATTTGAAATTCTGGGCGAATCCAAACGGCGCATTTTTATTTCCTAGCACGTCGTATCTCATTATTTTAAAAAGCGGCCTAGCCAGTTCAACCCGCAAAGGGTATAATTAGCTCACTGAAAAAGGTGGGGGGCGAAGCATGATATTCGGAAATAAAAATAAAAAACGTATTCTGGTCATTGATGATGAAGATGATGTATGCCAGATCATCAAGGAACAGTTTGAGCTTTTAGGGCATCAA